>Ga0310691_10001885_pt1 | contig 30019 bp, 31 predicted proteins | sample 176DNAGHGlowgp2_FD_203887 | JGI IMG/M metagenome (GOLD analysis project Ga0310691, IMG submission 203887) | Sheep rumen microbial communities from Palmerston North, Manawatu-Wanganui, New Zealand - 1766 DNA GHGlow gp2 (v2) (version 2) | ecosystem: Host-associated > Mammals > Digestive system >... | reverse complement strand
GTATTCCACTATTGATTCTTTCAATTGTAGTGCTTGCTAAAAATAAGAAAATAAAGAAAAAGAGTGGACTATTATTTAGTATTCCAATACTTGTTTTATCAGCTAGCATATTCTTATACAACAATGTATTTACTAAATTTAATGTAGTTATTATACCAATACTATTCTTAATGATGTATGTGTATACAATTAGACCTACATTTAGATTAAAGGAATTATTACTTGATTTAATTAGACTAATATTTAAGAAGTTTTATCCTTCATATATTAGAAACTTTTTTAACTTAGTATCTTTAAATATGAAAAGACTTAAAGTTAAGAAAGAATTTAAAAAGAGATTATTATCAGTAATAATAGTGATACCAATAGTACTTATCATTATGGCACTACTTGTTACTGCAGATATGCAGTTCAAGAATCTATTTGGATTTATATTTGATTCATTTAAAGATTTTAGTATATTTAAATTGTTTATTAGAATAATAGTAATTACTATCATGTTTATATTCTTTGGATCATTTATAAATTATTTATTATATGGATATTCTAATGAAGGAACTCCTGAAGAGTCTAAATTTAGAATAGAACCATTTACTATTAAATTATTATTAGTAATATTAAATATTATTTATATCGTATTTGATGTTATACAAGTACAAAGTTTATTCTTACATCAAGTCGGAAGTGGAATTGTATATAGCGAATATGCTAGAACTGGATTCTTTCAACTTATGTTTGTATCTGTTATTAATATAGGTATCTTACTTATATCTAAGAGAAGTAAAAAAGAATGCTTATCTATAAAGAATTTATCTGCCTTAATGGTAGCTTTAACAGCAGTTATAATATGTTCATCATTCTTTAGAATGTACATGTACGATACTGCATATGGATATACTGTTCTTAGATTAATAGTATATGCAACACTAGTTACTGAAACTATTCTTCTAATACCAACACTTTTCTATATATATAATTCTAAAGTTAAGATACTTAAGCATTATTTAATTATATGTTTATTTGTATATACACTTATGAATGTGTACTCAATAGATAAGATTATTGCTAAGAATAATATTGATAGATATGATAGAACTAATAAAGTAGATGTGACTTATTTAGTAGTTGATCTTTCATATGATGATATACCAGAACTAGTAGAGTTCTATTCTAAAGTAGAAGACGAAACTGTTAAGAGTGATATTAAAGACTTAGTGTGTGATAAATATGCAAGCAAAGATAGAAATATTGTATATAAATGGTTATATAGAGAAGATAAGAATATATTCGAATATAATTACAGCAGAAATAAAGCATACAAATTGTTTGATAAATTTGAATGTGATAAATAAGAATGTAAACATAAAAAAAGACTGATATAATAATCAGTCTTTTTGATATAATTAATTATAGGGAAGATGCTATTAATAAATAAGGAGTTTATATGAAAAAATGGATAATTAGATTATTATGTTTAATTTTTGTTTTATGCCCCTGTGTTGTAAGTGCTAATTTTATGATTATAAGTGCAACAGAAATGGATATAGAAATAACAAATATTAATGATGAAATTAAAAGTATTTGGTTAGTTGTTTACGATGAATATGCAGATGTTAAAGAAGCTTATAAAGATAGTGATTTAGATTTTAGCAATGCTAGATTCCTTCCTTCAGGAGGGTATTCAGTTCCAGAAAAGTACGATCACTGTGCAATATATGATAGTAAAGTAGATCCATATTCAAAAGAAGACTATGTATTTAACAATAAATATAATAAGAAGAACTATTATGTTGATCAAGATTTCAGTTATGACTATGAAATAGAAGATGGCTTTAGTTTTGGGGACGGAACCATAGGTAAATTTAAAAGTAAAGAAGATTTACTAAATTATGGTACACGACATGGAAGCTCACTTTTCACTGATGAAGATATTCAAAAAATCAAAGAAGATAAGATAACCTGTAAACGCTCAGTATTTTATTGTGCATTTAGGTTGATTGAAGTAAAAGAATTAAATGACTATAAAATTGAGAATAATACACTGAAATATTCTATTTCTGATTTTACAAAATTATCAGAAATTAGAAGTAATGATATGAATGCAGGATATGCATTTAGATTTGAAACAACAGATGGTAATTATAAAACTATTAGATTGGGAACAAATGATCTTCATTATGACTCAGGTGGTAAAAGGCCTACTGGTCAATTAGTAAAGAAAGTAAATGTTGATTACGTTTCAGGTAAAAGTATAAATGATTCTCCTTCATATTTAGGTGATGAATTATTTAATGTGTTTGTTCATATTATTATTGCTTTATTAATTACAGTTTCTGTTGAATTATTAGTTGCTAAATTTATGAATATTAAATCATATGTCTTAATTGGAATAGTTAACGTCCTTACTCAGTTTGGACTTCACTTGTTTACGTATGCGATAATACCAATATTATTCAATTCGTTAGCTACTTTAATGCCAATTGTTATTATCATAGCAGAAGCCTTAATAGTTCTTATTGAATATTTATTATATAAATTATTTATTAAGGATCAAAAGAGTGCTAAGTTACTTACTTATTCACTATCTGCTAACTTTATTAGCTTTGGTATTTCAGTAATTCTTTATGTATTCTTAAAGATTTAATTAAAAAGAATAGATTATCTATTCTCTTTTATTTGCAATAATAAATGGATTAATATATAATAACTTACATGATTTGGGGGTACTTATGACAAAAGTTTTATATCCAGGAAGTTTTGATCCTATTACTAAAGGACACATGAACATTGTTGAACAATCTTTAGATTTATTTGATGAAGTAGTTATTGCAGTTATGCATAATCCTGCTAAAAAAAATAGTTTCTTTACTACAGAAGAAAGAGTAGAGATAATAAAAGAACTATATAAAGATGATCAAAGAGTTAGTATAGTATCTGCTGAAGGAGCGACTGTTGATGTAGCACTAGATAATGGATGCAAAGCAATAGTAAGAGGACTTAGAAGTTTAACTGATTTTGATTATGAAGTAGGATTGCAACAAATAAATAAAGATATTACAGACGGAAAGATTAATACAGTATGTTTATTTGCAGATAAAGATTATCAATTTATATCATCAAGTATGGTGAAGGAAGTATTTGGATTAAATAAAGACATTTCTAAATATGTAGCACCACTAGTAAAAAAGAAAATGTTAAAGAGGTAATAATATGAATATTAATTATAGTGAAAAAGAATTACATCAAAATGTTAATGAACAAGAATTAAATGAGTTTAGAGATTTACTATTTTGGACTATCGAAGGATACAAGTATTTTTATTTAAAGAATGCAAACTCTATACAAGGTGATGAAGATGCATTAAGTCTATCTGATGCAACTGCAAGAGTATTAGAACACTTCTCTAGTGAGATACTTCTTCCAGAAGAGAAAGAAAGATTTAAACTAATTCAAAGTAAAGATACTGCTTGTGAAGATATAACTAATCTAGAAAGCTTATTTATGAACTCTTATAGACTTAGAAGTACTAATAATTTAAATAAAGCTAGTATGAGAGAGTACATGAAGTTTTATCAAGCAACTGATGAAGACTTTGAATATGTAGATGAATATAATAGTTATTCTAAAATAATACTTGCTGCTGGAGCAGTAGGTATGCATAAAGATGAAATAGTAAGATTATCAGAAAGACCACTTACTGTATCTAGAGATTATGCCTGTAATGAAGAAGATATTATTACTGATATATTAGATAGAAAAAAATCTGTATTATATGCTAAAGACGTATCTGAAGGAGAAAAGAGAAGACTTAATAAATCACTTGATTATCTATATGACTATCAAATTATGATAAATAATGAATACTTAAGTCAAGAATATTATTACGTTGATGATTTTACACAAGAAAAAGTATATAAGCCTAGAATATAAGAACCATTAGGTTCTTTTTTTATGTTATAATTATAATTGGAAGTGAAGCTAATGATAAAGCATATTGTATTCGATGTAGATAGAACTCTAGTAGATAGTTTTGAATCAGAATTAGTTAGTTTAAAAGAAGCACTAGAGACAGTTTTAAATATGAAGATGTCTGATGAAGAGATGAGTAAATTAACTACTTTAACGACTGCTGATTTCTTTAAAAATCTTGGACTTAACGAAGAAGAAATAAAACTAGTTAATAAAGAGTGGGATAAAACTTTTCAGAATACTAAGACACTATGTTTTCCTGGTATTAAGAATCTTGTAAAGACTTTATATGATGAAGGATATACGATTAACATTCTTACTTCTAGAACTATGGAAGAATATCATGAATTAGATGATGAATTAAGTGATATAAGTCCTATGTTTAACGAAATAGTAACAAGTGATATAGTAGCACTTCCTAAACCTAATAATGCTAGTATGGTTTATCTATGTGATAGATTAAATTCTTCTAGTAATGAAGTAATATATATTGGAGATAGTATTAGTGATAAAGAGTTTTCTATTAATAGTAATTGTTTCTTTATACCAGCATGCTGGGAGAGTAAAGTATTAATAAATGAAGAAAATGCTTGTACTAATCCAGCTGACATATTAGAAAAAGTTAAAAAGTGTAGGTGATAATATGAATAAAAAAGTAGATAAAAAAGATCATTTAATTCATTTTATAGAGAAATGGTTTATTATAGGACTCGTATTATTTGTAATAATTCAAATAGGATGTGGAATAATAATTAAAACTACTGTTCCTAAAGAATATCAAGCATCTTATGAGAAACATGATGAGAATTATATAGGGCATTGGTATGATGGAACATTCTTTATAAATATGACAGTAGATGAAAACTATGAAAGCAGAGAAAAATATCAAGAGATGAAAGATGACCTTTATAGTAATGTTAGAGAAGATATCTATATGTATTCTGGTAGTGTATGTGCTATAGCTGCAGTAGTATTTATAGGAATATCTATATATAACGATAGAAAGAAGAAATTACTTGTTGGTAAAGCTCCTATATTTGTATCTCTAGCAGGATTATTCTATTTACTATATGCACTGTTTGAACAAGCAGATTTACACGTTATGGTACATACTGAAGCAGCATATGCTAAAGGATTTTTAAATACTGCTATATGGTATCCAGCTATTCATAATATATTAATAATACCTGGACTATTAATACTTATGGGACTTGTATTTAGACAAATACAAAGAAAAGATTTAAAAGAGAATACTAAGAATAATGAAAAACTTATAAAAGTAGTTATCAGATTTATACTTGCTCTAGGATTTGGATTTATCTTATGGAGATTAGGTGAAAGAGTATATGAACTTGTAATGCTACTTTTAGGTAATGAAATTAATATTAAAATACCATTCTATTACTATATGATGGAACTTCCTAAAGAGTTTGCCATAAGTAGTGGATCATATTTAAAACTAGTAATACTAAGATTTGTTAAAGATTTACCAGTATTTATAGCATCCATTTTATCAATAATTATGTTTGTAAAGATACTCCTTTCTTATACTAAGAATAAGATAATATCTAAAGAGAATAATAAAAGATATATGATTATATTTATATCTTTAGCTATTTCATCAGTAATACTTAATTTATTGGGATTATTTGAAGTAAATATATTTAATAATGAATTCTTATATCAATATAAAGAAGCAGTATATACGATTGCTATTAGAAGTTTAAGTGAACCACTTATGTATGCATTTTTTATATACTTATTTAAATATTATATAGAGTCTACATATAAAAAGAAAACGAAGTAAAACTTCGTTTTTTTATGCTATAATATAGTCGAGTAGGTGATAATATGTATGGTGCAATACTAGGAGACGTAATTGGATCTAAATATGAATGGAATAATATTAAGACTAAAGAGTTTGAGCTATTTGATAGTAGTTTAACTCCAACAGATGATTCTGTTATGACAATAGCAGTTGCTAAATCTTTAATTGAATCTAATAAAGATCCTAAAGTACTTAAAGAAGTACTTGTAGATAATATGGTAGAGATAGGTAGACAGTATCCAGAATGTGGTTTTGGTGGTAAGTTTTATAGATGGATAATGACTGATAATCATGAACCATATGGGAGTTTTGGAAATGGTGCTGCTATGAGAATAAGTCCAGTTGGATATGTTTCAGACTCTATCGAAGAAGCTAAAGAACTATCTAAAATAGTTACTGAAGTATCGCATAATCATCCTGAGTCCTATAGAGCTGCAGAAGCAGTTAGTATTGCTATATATATGGCTCTACATAATAGTTCTAAAGAAGAGATTGAAACATTTATTAATAGAAATTATTATAATATACCTTTCTCTTTAGATGAGATTAGAGATTCATATAAATTTGATGTTACTTGTCAAGGAAGTGTTCCACAAGCATTTGAATCATTCTTTGAATCAACTTCATTTGAAGATGCTATTAGAAATGCAATATCTATAGGAGGAGATAGTGATACTATAGCTGCTATTACTGGAGGTATTGCAGAAGCCTATTATGGAATACCTGACGATATAGCAAATAAAGGAATGGAATATTTAGATAATACTCAAAAAGATATTGTTAAAAGATTTTATAAAAAATTTAATATAAATAAAAAAAGACCATAGGTCTTTTTATTATGCTAAAGATTTACTCATTAACCATTCGAGTAGAGTAGTTTGCTTTCCATTTTCATCTGTAAGTGTTTGTTCAAAGGTATAAGCTTGGATTGCATGTCCTTGTTTAGGAAATACTGTACAATTAGCATTTCCACCTTTCTTCTTACTTATCTTAGCACTTCTATCAACATCAGGTGTATCATATGCACCTCTAAATGTCCATAGGTTAGTTTTAAGCATACTCTCACTTAATCTTGTAACACCTGAGATAGGAGCTGCTGCAGCAAATACTCCAGGGAAGTTTTCAACTATATGACCAACTGCACAAGCACCATTTGAGTGACCTGCAACAGATATTCTCTTAACATCACCATTATATTTAGTAATTACTTTATTAGTTAGTTCCATAACAGCTGTTTCATAATCAAGTTTATGGAAGTCACTATCTTTTGTTCCATCAACTGCTTGAGGGAATATCATAATTCCTTGAGGATTAAGTTTACCTTGTTTAATTAATCCAGCTGGACCTCTATCAGGATGTGCATCAGTTGTATCTTGAAGCCCATGGAAGTAAATACATACTGGAAGTTTAACATTAGCTGCTGCTTTAGGAACATATATATAATATGTAACTTTTTTACCATTACTTGCTGTATATGTAGCTCTCTCTAGAGTACCTTTTCCCATAGCAACATCTTGCATTACTTCTTCACTAACTCCTTCTGGAGCTGTAGCTGCAGCAGTAGATCCAATACTTATAGTATCAGACATAGCTTTAATAGCAGCAAGCTTAGCTTTAGCTTCTTCGTGAAGAGTATTAAATTCACTTTCTTTACTATTTATTTCTGATTGAATACTAGCTCTTTTAGAAGAATTCTCTTCAGTATTAGGAATATTATTTAAAGAAGTCTTTTTACTTTCTATTTCACTATTTATTTCTTCTAATTTATTAACATCGGATACTATTGCATTAGCTTGTGATATTGCACTATTAACTGTACTGGTAATACTAGAAGTAATAGAAGTAATAATAGTAGCTAATGAATCAAAAGAGGTAAGTGCAGTACTGGCAGCTTCACTTTGATAATTAGCTGATACTTGTGATTTAGTATTACCATTTAGTATTGTTAAATCACTAAGCTTATTAGATAAATCACTAATACTACTACTCATACCAGATAATTTACCTTGAACTGCATCTCTAAATTGTGTTAAATCTGCTGATATAGTTCCCATAATATCCTCCTGATAAAAAGATACCATTTTTTAAATAGTTTTACAATAAAATGAAAAATAATTACCTTTATATTTACAACTATATATTAATTATTTTATAATAATCTCTTGGTTTAATTATTAATACTTATGGAGGAGAATATGCCTATACCATTTTATCAACAAGAAATAGAATCTAAAGAAAAAATTATGAAACATTTATATGCAGGATATTTATCTCCTGATGGTTATATTATCGATTATAATGTCGATAATGGAGAAGAGAATCATCATAATGAGTGGACTAAAGAAGGATCTAAAATATTCTTAGAGTACATGAGTTATCTAGTAGATGGAAAAAGTTTTATTCATAGAGGACACGATATATTATATAAAGATGGAAATGAAGATTATGCTACTTTTAAAAAAAGTATTGATGAAAAACTAAGACAGTATGAATCTAAACCACGTATTGAGTTAGATGAGAATGATACATTAATTATCGATATATTACATTTTTTTAAAAATGCTTATGCTAATGATGATTTCTTTAAAAGTATAAATAAATCTTTTTCAATAGAAAATCCAATATCTATAGAAAAAAACATAAGAAGGAAGTATAAAGATTATCCTAAAGAGTATCAAGATTATAAAATTAATAGACAAATAAAGAGTCAAATGTTACAAGGATTTAAAGATGTATGTGTCCAGTATTTAAATTATGATTCTATAGAAAGAATAGGTCCAAATGCTACACCTATTCCAATAAATGAAGCTGACTTTAATTTTATTAGTCATCCAAGAATTATTCTTACGTCACATAGAAATATAAATGATAGATTTTATAATTATTTAATTATGGACTGGGAAGTACATAGATTACCTAAATATAAATATAATAAAACAACTGGTATTTATGAAATGCAAAATAGTGTTATGGATCATTATAGTAGTGATGATGAAGATACTATACACGAGGAAATAGAAAGTATAAAAAGATTAGTACCTAGAAAAGATAGAAGTAAATATTTTAGAAATAATTAGATAAAACATGATAAGATTTTGAGACTTTTTTATCTTGTTGTGTTAAAATATATATTATATATAAAATGAAATGAGGCGAATTATGATTTATTCAAAAGAAGTTGAAAATATGTGCCCTGTAAAGGGTATTAGTCATGGTGCAGCACCTATTCCTGAAGAAGGAAAATGGGTTCAAGCTAAAGAAATAAAAGATATTTCTGGACTTACTCATGGTATTGGGTGGTGTGCACCTCAACAAGGAGCTTGTAAGCTTACTTTAAATATTAAAGAAGGAATTATTCAAGAGGCATTAGTTGAAACTATTGGATGTAGTGGTATGACTCACAGTGCAGCTATGGCTGGAGAAATATTAGTTGGTAAAACTATACTTGAAGCTTTAAATACTGACTTAGTATGTGATGCTATCAATACTGCTATGCGTGAGTTATTCTTACAAATAGTATATGGACGTTCACAATCTGCATTCTCTGAAGGAGGACTTGCAATTGGTGCTGGTCTAGAAGATCTAGGAAAAGGAACAAGAAGTATGACTGGTACAATTTACTCAACACTTTCTAAAGGTCCTAGATATCTAGAACTAACTGAAGGATATATTGTTGAAATTGGTCTTGATAAAGATAATCAAATCATCGGTTACAAATATGTTAATTTAGGTAAGATGATGGATAATATTAAAGCAGGAATCGAACCAATGGAAGCTATTGAAAAAGCTAGTGGAAAATATGGTAGATTCGATGAAGCGGTTAAGAAAATTGACCCTAGAAAGGAGTAATTAAGTATGGCATTATTTGAGAGTTATGAAAGAAGAATTAAACAAATCCAACCAGTAATGAAAAAATATGGTATTAAAGATTTTGATGATGCTAGAAAGATTTGTACTGATCTAGGATTTGATCCATATGAAATCGTTAAAGGAATTCAACCTATATGTTTTGAAAATGCTTGTTGGGCTTATACATTAGGAGCTGCAATAGCAATTAAATCAGGAAGAACTAAAGCAGCAGATGCTGCAAAAGCAATTGGAGAAGGATTGCAAGCTTTCTGTATTCCAGGAAGTGTTGCTGATGATCGTAAAGTTGGTTTAGGTCATGGTAATCTTGCTTCAATGCTATTAACTGAAGATACAAAATGTTTTGCATTCTTAGCTGGACATGAATCTTTCGCAGCAGCTGAAGGAGCAATTGGAATTGCTAAAAATGCTAACAAAGTAAGAAAAGAACCATTAAGAGTTATATTAAACGGTCTTGGAAAAGATGCTGCTCAAATTATTTCTCGTATTAATGGATTTACATATGTTAAAACTGATTTTGATTTCTTCACTGGAAAAGTTAAAATCGTTGAAGAAATTAAATACTCTGATGGAGAAAGAGGAAAAGTTAGATGCTATGGTGCTAACGACGTAAGAGAAGGAGTTGCAATCATGCATTTGGAAGATGTTGACGTATCTATCACAGGTAACTCAACTAATCCAACAAGATTCCAACATCCAGTTGCAGGTACATATAAGAAAGAATGTATCGAAAAAGGTAAGAAATACTTCTCAGTTGCATCTGGTGGTGGAACAGGAAGAACTCTTCACCCAGATAACATGGCAGCAGGTCCAGCTTCTTATGGTATGACTGATACTATGGGAAGAATGCATAGTGATGCACAATTTGCTGGATCATCTTCAGTTCCTGCACACGTAGAAATGATGGGACTAATCGGTATGGGTAATAACCCAATGGTTGGTGCAACAGTTTCAGTAGCAGTAGCAGTAGAAGAAGCAACAAAATAATCTATAAACAAGACTAATAATAGTCTTGTTTTTTTATGCTATAATTTATATGAAGTGATTAATATGAAATTGGATAAATATGATAATAAAAGAGTAAGAATTAATTCATATGGAAATACATATGAAGGAATTGCAATGTATAATAGTTTAGATTATTCTGAACATGAATTTGGTAGAAGAGAAGATGCATTACAACTTGGTTGTACTATATTTTATAAAAGCGATATAGACAAGATAGAAGTAATAGATGATTATTCTTCACCATATGGGAAACTAGAAGAAGAAGTATTTGAAGATGGACCATTATTAATAGATGAAATCTTATCTAGTGAAGAAAATGAATATGTATATCGAATGCTACTATGTATAGAAAGTCATCTTGATAGAATAGATGAAAAAATATTAGACATGATCAAAAATGTTTATAAATATAATGACGATAAAGAAATAAAAGATAAATGTAAGGATATAATAGGGAAGGTAGATAATTAGTATGAATGGATTATCAGTATTAATGTTTATATTTGCCATATGTATCTTTTTTACTGGACTATATATGTTTACTGGTCATAAACTTGATATTATGTGGCAAGCAACCTTTAAAAATCTAACAATAGCTGAATGGAAGAATATAGGTAAATGGACTATAATATGTAGTTTAATTCCTTTAATTATAGCTGTTTTAGGAGTTCTTTTTAACATTTAGTAATAAAGACCCATTGACTTTTTCGAACAATTGTGCTATAATTATAAGCGTATTGAGAGGGAGTAGTTCCCACTATTCAGGGTGGAATGACATCGACAATTCGGCTTACTTCATACAAGGTTGGTCCGGTGTTATTGGTATATTAAAAAAATTGAACAAGACTTTTACATATTGTAGAAGTCTTGTTTTTGTCTTCTTAAGACTTCTACAGTTGTAGAAGTCTTTTCTTATCAATACAAAAAGTATAGAGAAAGGATATAGAAGACAAAAATAATAGTTTTATGAAAACTACAAAAATTGTATTAAGAAGTTGTAATCCAAGTGAATACCCTGACCTTGAGTTAGAGTGTAAAGAACTTGAGAACGAAGAGATTGGAGCTTATTTATCTACTATTCCAGAAAGCAAAAAAACATGGGGATACAAGAGTGCTCCAGTTGCTGCTAGAAAAGGTGAAGAAGGTGAAGTAATTCACACAGTATTAACTACTGAATACGAAGGACGTAAATATATTTTAAGTGAAGAAACTGGAACTGTTAAAGTAAGAGAGGGACATCCTGACGTAGTAGTACAAAACATATCTAGTACATCAAATGAACAGTATATAGTTAAGGCTGCTAAATTTGCTAGCACATATACACCAGAAGGTGCTCTATATGCTCCAGTACCAGAACCAAGATTATTAACTGAAGTTCCTGAGACAATAGTAATTACTACTTCATGGGGAGCTAAAGCAGTATGCCTTAAAGGAAGCTATATCGTAACTTACGATGCTGCAACTAATGACTACAACACTCTTGAACGTGGAGCTAAAGAATCTACTTATACAGCTTGTGAACCAGTTGTAGCTAAAACTCTTCAAAAGAAATAACTTATAATACACACAAAAAAACTAATCTTTAATGATTAGTTTTTTTATTATAAAAAACTTTTATATTAAAAAGATGTAAAGAAAGTTATATAATTAAATTAATATTAAAATAGTCTAGTATAATTAAAATATGGAGAGAAAATATTATGAAAGTAGGATTCGATAATAGTAAATATGTTAAAATTCAAAGTGAAAAAATAAAAGAGCGCTTCAAATTATTCGATAAGTTATATTTGGAAGTTGGAGGGAAGCTATTCGATGATTCACACGCAGCTAGAATACTTCCTGGTTTTAAAAACGATGTTAAAATAAGTATGTTTAAAGAGTTAAAAGACGATCTAGAAATTATCTTTTGTATTAACGCTAATGATATTGAAAAAAATAAGACTAGGGGAGAATATGGTATTACATACGATCTAGAAGTATTAAAGTTAATCAATCAGTCTAAGAAGATGGGATTCAGTGTCAACAGTGTAGTTATAACTCTATATAAAAATCAAGTTAGTGTCGATAAGTTTATTAAGAAACTTAATAGAAATAATATTAAAACTTATATTCATACGCATACTAAAGGATATCCAACTGATGTAGAAACAATAGTAAGTGAAGAAGGTTATGGTGCTAATCCATATATTGAAACTACTAAGAAGCTAATCTTAGTAAATGCACCAGGTCCTGGTTCAGGAAAACTTGCTACATGTCTATCTCAGATTTATCATGAGAATAAAAGAGGAGTTAATGCTGGATATGCTAAGTTTGAAACATTCCCAGTATGGAACTTACCACTTAAACATCCAGTTAATTTAGCTTATGAAGCAGCAACAGCAGATCTTAAAGACGTCAATATGATAGATCCATTCCATCTAGAAAAATATGGAGAAACTGCAGTTAACTACAATAGAGATATAGAAACATTCCCAATACTTAAAAATATATTAAATAAAGTATCTAAGAATGATATTTATAATTCACCTACAGATATGGGTGTTAATATGATTGGATTCTGTATTACAGATAATGACATAGTAGAAGAAGCATCCAAAAGAGAGATAGTAAGAAGATACTATAATGAACTTAATAACTATAAGATGGGACTTAGTGATGAAGATACTTATAAGAAGATTAAACTCCTTATGAATGAACTTGATATAGATGAAGAATATTTAAGTGTAATAAAGCCTGCACTCGAAAAGAAGAAAAAAGAGAAGGGCTTACCAGTAATAGCAATGGAAGTAAATAATAAGATTATTACAGGTAAACAAACTAAACTTATGTCACCAGCAGGGACAGTAGTACTTAATGCCATTAAGCATTTGAGTAAGATTCCTGACGATATATATTTATTATCACCAACAGTACTTGAGCCTATACTAAAATTAAAGAAAGAAATGGGTACAGGTGATAGATTAAACTTACAAGAAGTATTAACAGCATTATCTATATGTTCCGTAACTAATACAGTAGCCGCTAAAGCTATGTCTAGTCTATCTAAACTTAAAGGAGTAGAAGCACACGCTACATACATAGTTACTAATGGAGATAGAAAAGCACTTAAAGACTTGAAAATAAATCTAACTTGTGAGAATGTATTCTTAGAAGAGGAAATGTGGAATTAATGAAAGGTGTAATATGGAAGAAAAAAAGGAAGAAGAAAATGTAGTAATGCTAGAAGATTTACAAAAAAATGCAGAAGCTCTAGTTAGAAAATATGAAAAAATGAATAAGCCTGATTACTTTAACATGATGATGAATGGAGAGTTTGCAAAAGTAACTCTTAAAGAAGTAGAAAAAGAAGAAAAAGAAGAAGGAAAATAATTATCAATATATAAATATGATGTAGATAGGAGGATGGTTATGACTAAAGAGCTACCAAATGAATTGTTACAATTTAAAAGTGCAATAACGGGTAAACTTTCTAATATGAGTTCTAATATATCTAAATTAGATGAAAAACTATCCCAAATATGTTCATATAACAAATCGACTAGTAGTGAGATATCAAAGAATTATAAAAGTAGTACTTCAAGTAATTCTGCAATTGCCAAGTTTGATACACTAGAACTTATTGTAAATAATTTAAAGACGGATTCAAGAACGTTATTGAATGATGCTATTTTAAAAGCAAACTCTATTTTGATTAATATAAATAATTTAGAAGAATTAAATAAAAAAATTACATCTTTAGAGAGCAATTTATCTAGTGAAAAGAATAAAACAGATCAAGATACTAATAGAGTTAATAATTTAGAAAATGAATTAAAAAGTAAGAATAGTGAATTTGATGATTTGTTATCAAAAACTAATGATATGCTTGTTAAACTAAAATCTATAGATAAGGTATCTACTAATAAAAAAGATGATGATACTAGTGCCAGTATTAGCGATAAACAAGATGATAATAAGACATCTATAGATGATTACACTAAATATTTAAAAGATTTAAAATATGGAAAATTAGTTAGAAAGAAATTTGTAGCCAAAAATGGTACTAAAATTGATTATCTACTCTATGTACCTGATTATGGTAGAGAAGTTACTGGACTTCCAATAAATATGTATATGCATGGTTCTGGTATGGGGCAGAATGACTTTTCTAGATTAACTAGAAGTGGTCTAGGAAGATTTATTACTGATAAGAAACTTAAACCATCTGGAATTGTAATACTTCCACTTGCTCCATCAGGAAGTGCATATAATAGTAAATCATTTAGAGATGCATTAGCTGAACTGCCTTTAGCAGTAGCTAAAGAATATAATGCAAATACTAAGAAGATTTCTTTAAGTGGTCACAGTTATGGAGCAATTACAGCATATAAACTTGTTAATGAACATCCTAATGAATTTTCTGCAATAGTTCCAGTAAGTGGTTCTAATAAAGTAACTAGTGCATTTAAAAATGTTAATGTGTGGGCATTTCATGGAACTGCTGATAATAAGACTAAAAATACTTCATATTCGCAAGCAGTTAGTGCAGTAAAATCAATAATTCAATTGGGTTCAAAGGCTGTTATGCATCCATATAAAGGTGCAGGCCATGGTGGAAATGTAGTAATTGATACATTTACGAAGGAATATGAAATGGACGGAGAAACAATCAATCCATTGGAGTGGGCTTTTAAACAAACAAGAGCATAATATAATTCATGTTTTTAATTGATATAAAAATAGTTAAATGATAAAATACTATTGTCGGAGGAACAAAAGGATATGGAATATGAAATTATAGGTGGAAGCTTTCCAGTTGTTGAATGTACTTTAAAAAGTGGAGAATCAATGATTACTCAAAGCGGTTCAATGGCATGGATGGATCCCACAATTACAATGGAAACTTCAAGTAATGGAGGATTAAAAAAAGTAGTAGGTAGATTATTTACTAAAGAGCATTTATTTCAAAACATTTATACATCTAATCAAGATGGATCTAAAATAGCATTTGGTACTAGTGTACCAGGATCTATAGTAGCTATTAAGTTAACTGCTGGTAAATCTATTATTTGTCAAAAATCAGCATTCTTAGCTTCTTATGGAAATATCGAATTATCTACATTCTTTAATAAGAAGATTGGAGTAGGTATATTTGGTGGAGAAGGATTCATCATGCAAAAGTTAACTGGTGAAGGAATAGTATTTATCGAAATAGATGGTGCTAATAAAGAATTCCAATTAGAAGCAGGACAAAAACTAGTTCTAAGTACTGGTTACTTAGTATCAATGGACGAAACTTGTTCAATAGATGTTCAAACTGTTAAAGGATTAAAGAATATTTTCCTAGGTGGAGAAGGAATATTTAATACAGTTATTACTGGACCTGGTAAAGTAGTTGTTCAAACTATGCCACTTCCAAGATTATCTGGTGCAATTGCAGCATACTTACCACTTAACAACAATAGTTCTAGTTCAGGAAATGATGCAATCGATGCTGGAGTTTCAATATTTAAAATGTTTAACAAATAAAAAAAGCCTTAATGGCTTTTTTATTTTCTATCAAATGTTTTACCAGTAGGTTTAAGAGTAGACTCATCGCTTGCATCTCCCTTTTGAGAATATTCTACTATATGATTTTCTGCATTAAAGAAATACCACAAGTATCTTCTTTCTCTATCATTAGATATATTTGCAAATAGTTCAGTACTCTTTTTATCATCTAACAAGTCTTTATAAGCATCCATTAAATCATCGTAAGATACTGGTTTATTAGATACGTTCATACTACTATGTTTTTCATTTATTCCTTTTATATAAAGAATTGGATTTTGTCTATCGTTATCTCCCTCAGGATTATATCCATGATCTGCAAGTACTACTATGACACTGTTATCGTACAAGTTGTTTTCTTTTAATCTCTTAATAAATGTATCTACAATATTCATAGATGCTTTAAGAAGAGATTCATAATTGCCATTTGAAGTCTTTTCTACATTTTCATCTACATCGAATGGATAATGTCCACCTTGTAAATGTACAAAACTAAAGTAGTTATCATCTATAACTTCTAATTTATTATTTTTAATAGTTTGATAATAATCGTAGTTGTTCCAATCGATTGATGACTCTGATGCTGTCTTCTTACAGTAATCAAAATCAAAATAATCCATCTTAGAATATTTCTTTAAGAAATAAGGTAAGTATTTAAATGATACATATTTTAACTCTTGTCTTGCAAAGCAAGTAGAAGTAATTTCATCTTCAAAATCTACTACGTTAGCTACTTTTTTAACACCATCCGTAGTCCATCTTAGTTTATATTCGTATAGATTAATTTTATAATTTTGTTTTTCTAAATTATTCATTAGAGGAGATGTATCCATAGCATTGTTGTAATGTTCTCTAAATGTAGTAGTATTCTCATTCCATTTACCTGATAGTACAAATGGTATAGAGTCTCTTGTGAATGGATAAGCTCCTAAAGTATTAGGAAAATATGTAAAGTCGCTAAATGTTTCTTTATATTTACTATTAGTTAGAGTGTTATTAAATATAGTTGAATCTACTTGATCTAAAAGTATTATAAAGAAGTTCTTATTATTTGATGCTTCATTAATATTGTCTGTAGATATATATATAACTCTTTTCTTTTCGAATACGTCATTTGATATAGATACAGTAACAAGTGATACTAATAGCATTGCACATATAGCTAGTGACAAATAAGTAGATACTTTGATTACTTTAGTAAATTTATATTTAATTATAGAAAATACATATATACCTAATAAAATTATTATAAGTACTAATGAAACAATATTTTCTTTAGTAAAACTACTCCAAGTAACTGTAGATCCATCAAGAGGTGGAAGACTACCAATTAAATAGTTACCTTGTATATATAAGAATATAAATAATATAAATGCTGCTACTAAAGTAATCTTATATATAGGTATTTTCTTAAGTATTTTTTTATCTAAATAATAGATGCCAGTAAATATTAATGAAAGAATTACAAATAATATAAAGGATACTATGAGTAGGGGAGCAATAATAGTAAATAAATCAAATCCAAACTCTTCTTTATTAGTAGCATACATTACTATTGGTTCATTTATAAGCAACATAAATGAAGTAGCAAAAGAAAGTATATATGCTGGTATTAGTCTTCTTACTGATTTCTTCTTAATATTTTTTAATATAGTATTAATAAATAAAATAGATAATCCTATAGATAATAATAATAGCCATCCATTATAGTTATTTTTATTAATAAAACTAATTATAAGCATAAGAATACTAAATATAAAAATACTAGTTCCTAATGCCGGTAATAATTTATATATTTTTTCTTTCATATAATCACCGCTCTTTTTAATTCAACGTATTTATTATATCATTTATGAACTATTTTAATAAATAAAAATATAAAGATAAAAGAGAGTTTTGAATTCTACATATTTTGTGATACAATTATTACGATAGGAGATAAAGATATGGGACTATTTGATAACGTAGTAAATGATATGGTTGGTAGAACATCAAGACATGCAACAGCAGCACTTGGTTCTGCTATTGGAGTTGCAACAGGAATAGTAGCAACAGAGGTAGCTAAAGAAGTAGCTAAAAATATAACTAGTGACATGCAAATGCAAAATGAACAAAAGAATATAGAACTTGAAAAAAGAAAACTAGCACTAGAAGAAGAGAAGAAGGCTAATAATTTACCGCTTCACTGTCCTCATTGTAGTGCTCCTACAAGTAAGAAAATAGTTTGTGAATACTGTGGTTTTAGAATAATTAACTAGTATTCAGATTGGGGGATATAATATGAAAAAACTATTTATATACTACAGTTTGACTGGTAATGGAGACTTAATAGCAGAAAATCTTAAAAATAAAAAAGGAGTTGCTATAAGAAAAGTACAAACACTTAAGAAGTTTCCTAAATTTAAAGTAGCACAAATACTTAAATGTGGTTTTTTAGCATCTATAAATAGCAAAACTAAACTAAAAGACTTCGATAGTAATATAAAAGAATATGATGATATTATTATTGGAAGCCCTATATGGAATGGTAGATTATCTACTCCAATAAATACAGTACTAGATGAACTAGACTTATCTAAAAAGAAATTAACTTTTGTACTTTATAGCGCTAGTGGTAGTGCTCCTAAAGCAGTAGATAAAATAACTGAATTATATCCTGATGCAAAAATAATATGTACAAAAGAACCAAAAAGTAAGAAAAGAGATTTAGATAAAACATTAATAATTGTATAAAAAAACATCTTACATAAGTAAGATGCTTTTTTTATTTTCTTTTCTTAGTTTTAACTAATTGTTTTTTGATTCCATCTCTATCTTTTTCAAGCTCTTTATCGTCATCTTTAACAATACAGTTAACTGTAGGTCTATTACGATATTTTTGATTGTAATCAAGACCATAACCTATAACGAATCTATTAGGTACAACAAATGCTGTATAATCAGGTTTTATATCTTCGATAACTCTTCTTTCTGTCTTATCTAGAAGTACACATAATTTAATACTGTTTGGTCCTTTTTCTTTTAAATGATCAAGTAGAGCGCCAAGGGTACGTCCAGTATCCATGATATCTTCTACTACTATTACATCTCTATCTTTTATATTAGTAGTAACATCTACTTGTATTTCAACTTCTCCAGTTGATTCTTCATCTTCATAACTAGCTGCTTTCATAAAGTCTAGTTCACAATCAAGATCAATATTTCTTGCTAAATCAGTAAAGAAAAATACAGCACCCTTAAGTACACATATTAATACTGGTTCTTTACCTTTATAATCTTTTGTAATTTCACCTGCAAGTTCTTTTATTCTTTTCTTTAATGTCTTCTTGTCAATAAGTATTTCTTCTCTATCCATAAAACCCTCCTATGTACCTAAATTGTATCACATAATATAGAAATGTGTTATTATAATATTGTAATAATAAGGAGCTTTGTTATGTCTATAGTAGGATCATTTATGCTTCCTCATCCTCCTTTAGCAGTTGAAGAAGTAGGAAGAGAAAGCGTTGCACAAATAAAATTAACAATTGATTCATATTTAGAAGTTGCTAAAGAAATTAGTGAGCTAAAACCAGATACGATAGTAATATCTAGTCCTCATGCACCTTTATATAGTGATTGTTTCTTTATGCCAAAAGAAAGCATACTTGAAGGATCATTCTCTAGATTTGGTACAGCAAGTGTATCTTTTAAAGAAGAAGTAGATATTGAGTTAATTAATGAAATAGAAAGTATTTCTAAAAGTATAGATTTTCCTGCATATAAGTTAGATATGAGTGGAGGCTTAGATCATGGTACTATGGTACCTTTATATTTTATTAGAAAGTATCTATCTAATTTCAAGATTGTAGTAATAGGTCTATCGGGTATATCACTTGATGCTAATTACAAGATGGGTACCATTATTAAGAAAGCAATAGATAATTTAGATAGAAGAGTAGTATATGTAGCTAGTGGAGATTTATCTCACAAGTTAAAAGAAGATGGCCCATATGGGTTTGTAAAAGAAGGACCTATATACGATGAGAAAATAATAGATGTAATGAAAGAAGCTAAGTTCGAAGAGCTATTAAAGTTTGATGAAGATTTACTTGAAAAAGCAGCTGAATGTGGACATAGATCATTTATTATTATGAGTGGAGCTTTAGAAAACACTAAAGTAAAGCCAAGATTTTATTCACATCAAGATGTAACCGGAGTAGGCTATGGAATATGTTCATATTATCCAGTTGATCCATATGTAGAACTTGCTACTAGGACAATTAATAAATATATAAAAGAGAAAGAAGTATTAGAAATAGATGATAGTATACCTAAAGAGATTACTTCTATTAGAAGTGCAGCATTTGTATCTATTCATGAGCATGGTATGTTAAGAGGATGCATAGGTACAATACTTCCTACTAAGACATCTTTAGCAAAAGAGATAATAGATAATGCGATAAGTGCAGCTACTAGAGATCCTAGATTTAAACCAATAAGGGAAGATGAATTACCTTACTTAGAAATAAATGTAGATGTACTTACAATACCTGAAGATATAGAATCTAAAGAAGAATTAAATCCTAAAATATATGGAGTAATAGTAACCAGTGGATTTAAAAGAGGATTACTGCTTCCTGACTTAGAGGGAGTAGATACTGTAGATGAACAAATATCTATATCTAAAAAGAAAGCAGGTATAACTGATGATGAAGAGATTTCTCTTCAAAGATTTAAAGTAATAAGACACAAATAAAAGAGCTTTTGAGCTCTTTTTGTGTTTATATAAAATATATTTACTTTTAGATTTTAATTTACTATAATTTTAGAAGGTGATATTAATGAGAATTGTTATTGCAGGAGTAGGTAAGTTAGGAGAATACCTAGCTAAAGAGTTAGCTGATGATGGTAATGAAGTTACTATTATCGATGATAAGCCTATCGAGAACAAAGAAATTGTTAATAATGAAGAAGTATTCTATATAAATGGTAATTCACTTGATTCTAATATACTAACTGAAGCAGGATGTGAATCAGCAGATTTATTAATAAGTGTAATGGATAAAGATGAAAAGAATATTATGTGTTCATTCTTAGGGAAGAAATTAGGAACAAAGAAAACTATTGCAAGAGTTAGAACACCAGAGTATTCATCATCAATTAGTTTACTTAAAGAAGATTTAGGATTATCTATGCTTATTAATCCAGAACATATGACAGCTGCCCATATAGCAAGAATACTTAGTATTCCTAATGCACTTGATACTACTACTTTCTTTAAAGGTAGAGTATTCATGGTATCAATCAAAGTAAAAGATAAGAGTACTATCGCTGGTATTACTCTTCATCAATTAGCTAAGAAACTTGATAAGAGAGTTATTATATGTGCTATTGAAAGAGATGGAGAAACTATAATACCTAAAGGTAATAATAAGATAGAAGTAGGAGATAAACTATTTATAACAGGTACTAGAGATCATATATTATCATTCTTAAAGTTTGCTAACTTAGTTGGTGAAAAGAATAAGAGAGTAATGATTAGTGGTGGATCTAGTACAGCAGTATATCTAGCTAATATGCTTCTAGAGATGGGTATGTATGTTAAGATAATCGAGATTAATGAAGAAAGATGCAAAGAGCTAAGTGAAGCACTTCCTGGAGCAGTAATAATTAATGGAGATGTATCTAACCAAGACTTGTTATACGAAGAGAATATAGAAGCTTTTGATAGTTTTATATCTCTTAATAATATAGATGAAGAAAATATAATACATTCTATGTTTGCTAAAGGGATAAATGTTCCTAATGTAATTACTAAAGTAAATCATATTAATCTAGATGGAGTACTTGATAAAGCAGATGTAGATACTGTTGTTACACCTCATAAGATTGCATCTAATCAAATAGTTAGATATGTAAGAGCTATGAGTAATAGTAAAGATAGTAGTTGTGAATCTATTTATAGAATAGATAAAGCAAACATATCTATGGTTGAATTTAATGTTAAACAAGGATTTAAAGGTTTAAATATTAAACTTAAAGATCTGAATATGAGCGATAGAGTAATAGTAGTAGCTATACTTCGTGGAAAGAATATTATATTCCCAACAGGTAATGATGAGATAAGAGTAAGAGATACTATAGTACTAGCTACAGATAATGATAAAGCTATAAAAGACTTGAACAATATATTGGAGTAGTATATGAGAAATAGAATTATATATAAATATATAGGAAAAGTCTTAATAGGATATTCAGGAGTAGTATTTATTCCTTTCTTAGTAGGATTACTATTCAAAGAACATTGTTATTCTTATGTACTAGCAGCATGTATATCTTTACTTCTTGGAATAATACTTAACTCTATTAAGATAGATAATAAACACTTATATGCTAGAGATGGATTTAAGATAGTAACTCTATCTTGGTTATTAGTTAGTTTTATTGGAGCAATACCAATATGTATAGATGGTAATACTACTGTAGTAAATTCTATATTTGAAGCTATATCGGGATTTACTACTACTGGAGCAACTATATTTACTGATGTTGAATCACTTCCAAAGAGTTTGTTATTTTGGAGAGACTTCATGCATTTCATTGGAGGTATGGGAGTACTTGCATTTGTAATGGCAATTATTCCACTTGCTAAGAATGACAAATCAATGCATTTATTAAAGGCAGAAATGCCAGGGCCATCAGTATCTAAGTTAGTACCTAGTTTAAAGAAGACATTATATATCTTGTATGGTATATATTTTGGATTAACAATAACTGAAATAATATTGTTATTAGTCACTGGTACACCTCTATTCGATAGTATCTTAATAGCATTTGGTACAGCAGGTACAGGAGGATTTAGCCCACTTAATACAAGTGCAGCCACTTATTCATTGGGTGCTAAAATAGTAATTACTATTTTTATGTTCTTATTTGGAGTAAACTTTAATATTTATTTCTTACTTCTATTTAAGAATTTTAAATCTGCATTTAAAAGTGAAGAGTTAAGAACATATATTGGATTATATCTATTTACTGTATTTTTATTGGCAATTAATTCATTAAGTTTATTTGCTAGTGCTGGAGATGCAGTACTTCATGCGTTCTTTAATGCCAGTTCATTTATGAGTAGTACAGGTTTTTCAATTGGCGATGTTAATATGTATCCAACAATGTGTAAGGTATGGGTATTATTTATGATGGTAGTATCGAGTTGTGCTGGAAGTACATGTGGTGGATTTAAAGTAGCAAGACTAGTATTAATATTTAAAATAATTAAAAGAGATATTCAAAAGATGGCACATCCTAATACTGTTAAAGTAATAACATTCGATGGTAAAAAAGTAGATGAAGAACTTCTTAACAGTACTAAGAGCTTTATGTTCTTATACATAATATTAGTAATGTTAATTCTTTTTATAGTAGGATTTGACAATCATTCATTTGAAATATCATTAAATGCAGTATTTACTACATTTGGAAATGTAGGATTATATTTCGAAATACCTGACTTTAACATATTCAGTGATCTATCTAAGATAGCAATGAGTATAGGAATGTTACTAGGTAGATTAGAGATATATCCAATAATAGTACTATTAATGAATAGAAGAAAAGATTAAGTATTTTATAACTTAATCTTTTTTATTTACACAAATAAAAAAAAAAGACTTTATTATTTATATCAAAATAAGATATAATGGTTTTAGAGTAGAGTAGAGTGGAGGTAGAGTTATGGCCACATCAGGAATAAATGTTAATTATAGTGAAGCATATTCTATAATAGGTAAAATAGAGGAATTAAATACACAATTAACTGATGCTTTTTGTAAACCAGTTCCAGTTGCAGAAGATCTTCAAATTCAATACTTTAGAACATTGAACACATATGTAAAAGATATTTCTACAAAAATAAAAACAAACACTGATGCAGCAAGATCATATATTCAAGAATTAGAAGGATTACCAGATGATTATGGTGGAGATGGAAGCGGCGATTATGGTGGAGGAGATACAGCTAGTCCCGATGATGTCGGTTCTATAGGAGATTTAGATACAGTAAAAGACTTGCTTGAAAAACTTCAAGGAATGGTTGATGCTGGTACATTGTCCGAAAAAACAATGGAAAAGGTTATAGACTTACTAAAAGCATTATCTGGATTGTTTGATGCGGGAAAATTAACACAAAAACAAATAGAAAAAGTAATAGATTTATTAAGCCAATTAGCTGGATTAGTCGAAGCTGGTACATTGTCTGAAAAACAAATGGAAAAAGTAGTAGATTTATTAGCTGCATTAACAGAGTTGGTAAAATCAGACAAATTGTCAGCAGAACAAATGGAAAAAGTAGTAGACTTATTAACTGCACTAACAGAGTTGGTAAAATCAGACAAATTGTCAGCAGAACAAATGGAAAAAGTAGTAGACTTATTAACTGCACTAACAGAGTTAGTAAAATCAGACAAGTTATCAGCAGAACAAATGGAAAAAGTAGTAGACTTATTAACTGCATTAACGGAGTTAGTAAAATCAGACAAGTTGTCGGCTGAACAAATGGAAAAGGTAGTAGACTTATTAACTGCACTAACAGAGTTAGTAAAATCAGACAAGTTATCAGCAGAACAAATGGAAAAGGTAGTAGACTTATTAACTGCATTAACAGAGTTGGTAAAATCAGACAAGTTATCAGCAGAACAAATGGAAAAGGTAGCTGATGTACTAACTGCATTAACAGAGTTGGTAAAATCAGACAAATTGTCAGCAGAACAAATGGAAAAAGTAGTAGATTTATTAACTGCACTAACAGAGTTAGTAAAATCAGATAAGTTGTCAGCAGAACAAATGGAAAAAGTAGTAGATTTATTAGCTGCATTAACAGAGTTGGTAAAATCAGACAAATTGTCAGCAGAACAAATGGAAAAGGTAGCAGATGTATTAACTGCACTAACAGAGTTAGTAAAATCAGACAAGTTGTCAGCAGAACAAATGGAAAAAGTAGTAGACTTATTAACTGCATTAACAGAGTTGGTAAAATCAGATAAGTTATCAGCAGAACAAATGGAAAAGGTAGTAGATATGGTTACTATTTTGACAGAGTTGGTTAATACTGATAAGTTGTCAGCAGAACAAATGGAAAAAGTTGTTGATTTAGTTAAATGCTTAACTGATTTAGTTAATTCTGACAAATTAAGTGCAGAGTCTTTAGAAAAAGTAGCTGATCTTATAAATAATTTAGGAACTCTAATTGGAGAAGGGAAACTATCTTCAGAAACTCTTGATATAGTTATTGATTTATTAAATAAAGTAAGCGGTTTAGTAGATACCGGAGTACTTAGTGAAGAAGAGTTACAAATATTTGTTAATACAATCAATAAATTGAGTTTATTAGTATCATTTGATAAATTGTCAGAGGAAGATCTTAAAATTGCAGTTAATATTTTAAGAAAGTTAACTGATATGATTGAGACCGGGAAGTTTAATAAACAAGATTTAGAAATTATAAATAATGTCTTTGATCAATTGACAGTAATGGCTAGTAACGATCAAATATCAAATGAAGTATTTGCTCAAAGTATTCTTTATATGGAAAAAGCAACAAATGACTTGAATCAAGATTTAATTGATAGTAATAAATATATTTCAAATATTTCAAATATGTATAGTGATCTTAAAGGAATAACTGATAAAGTTATCACAGAAGATGAGTATTCATTAAAATATAAAGTAGATAAAACTGAAAAGTAGTGTAAAATAATACTTTAAATCTTTACAAATTTTTTAAAATAATTTAGAATTAGGATAGGAGGAATTAAAAAAATGGATGAATTTAGAGTAGAAGATGGAAAATTAGATGAGGCTGAACAAGAATTTTTGGCCGTAGGTAAACAATTCGATACATTTGCTGAACAATTGGAAACTCAATTAAAAGGTATAGCAACTAGTGCATGGCAAGATCCAAATAGCCCTGCAAGAGCTCAATTTGAGAGAAAGGCAGAAAATATAAAGGCAAAATTAGAGGTTATAAACCAAAAATTTGAAAAGAATAAGGCTGTTTTTGCAGCAGTAAAAGAATTTGTTAATAAATTTGAAGCAAATATGGCTACACATATTGAAGGTATGTAGGAGAGGTGAAATAAGACATGGGTATTAATGTAAACTTAAAAGGGTTGAATGCAAGCAAATTAGATGAAGCAGTACAAACAGTCACTAATATGACAAATTCTGCAAATGAGGCTTTAGCAAAAGCAGGAAGTTGTGCATCTGAGCCAATTGGAAGTGCAATTAAAGCAAAATTGGATGCTTTTAATAGTACAGAAATTGAAGAACTAAGTAAAGCAGTTAAAGCTCTTCAAGACGATTTAGCTAACTTAAATACTAACTATAATAAGGGAATCGAAACATTAGTAAACGATATAAACTCTATTAATATTACAGTTGGTGGAAATTAATAATTGATCGTAGGTGACAGAATATGGGTGGCCAGGGTGAATTATTTGTAAACATGGAAGGTTTAGTCGGACTTGGTACTTTATTAAAAACTACGGATAGCAAATTAGAAAAAAATTTTGATGATTTAAAAAAAGAATTTGGTAAGATTAATTCTTCATGGAAAGATAAAGATGGTGCTGAAATAATATCAAGATACAATGATTTTATTGCGGAAGCTACCAAATTATGTGATGAAATAAAAAACTTAGAAAAATTCACAGAGAAAAATGTTACCAGATATAATGATATTGTTGACAGAGCTCTTGGAAAGATGGTTTAGTAAGGTGATTATATGGCTAGTATTGATTTTAACTTTCAAGGAGTTTTGAATACAACATCCAGCATTGAACAAACTTTAAACGAAACTCTTGAAGTGATAGGGACATACAAGGCAGCATTGGAAGATATGAATTCTATATGGCGTGCTAAAGAAGCTAATAAATTTAGAACACAGTTTGAAGAAGTATATTCATCGCTTGAAAAGTTTTCTCAAAAGAATACAGACTTTATATTATTTTTATATTCTGCAGTTGCTGCTTATCAAGCTGATGCAGAAGGTTTGTTAGCTGCGATAAATGGTATCTCAGTAGATTAATTCATAATCAATATGAATTAATCTTTTTTTATAGTATAATTATCTTGGGAGAAATGATGATAGATATAATAATACCAACTTACAATTCATATGATACTATTGAAAGAACTTTAAATAGTATTAATATTCAAACTATTAAAGATAAAGTAAACATCTATATAATTGATGATTGTAGTGATAAATCATATGACTATTTAATAGATAAATTTGAAAGTTTGAATATTAATGTTTTTAGAATGGATAAAAATAATGGACCAGGTGTTGCTAGAAATAAAGGCTTAGATATATCTAGTGGTGACTATGTTTTTTTTATAGATTCTGATGATGAAATAATTCATAATGTTTCTTTAGAAAGAATGTTGAACTGTTTTGAAGATAAAGATGTAGATATTGTTTCTGGAATAGTAGCAGTTGTTTATAGCGATGATGACATTAGATACATATTAAACCAAGAAAGATGTCTACATGCAAAGATGTATAGAAGATCTTTTATAGATAAATATAAATTTAGATTCAATGAAAAATGTTCATATAGACATGAAGATTTTGCTTTTAACTTTTTATGCTTATATTCTAATCCAAATGTTAAACTATTAAAGTATCCAATATATAAATACAACAATACTGATGATTCTCTTACTACGTTAAAAGATATCTATTCTGGTTTTAAATCTTATGAACTATTATGTATTAATACTTTATGGTCTATTAAAGAGGGAGAAAAAAGAGGATTTGACAAAAAGATTATTACTGAAAAATTAAATGAAACTCTTATGTTCTTATATTTCACTTACGAAATTTATTATAATGAACCATTCAAAGATGAACTTTTAGACTGGACTAAAGCATTAAAAAAGTATTATAATGATAATAGAGATATAATTAATCACAATAAACTTTCTAAAATAAATTACGATATGTTTGATAGAGTTTACTACTATGACCATCATATAACTTGGAATGATTTTATCAATCAATAGGAGGTACTTATGCAAGTAAGTCATGATGATATTAAAAATTATTATTCCACTTTTTCGAGTTTTGATTCAACAATACATCAGTTAAAAGCAAACTCTTATAATACTAATACAACTTCTAATCTTAAGAAGAAAATAGATTATGGTACTTGGCAAGACGAAGTTCAAAAAAAATTGCAAATATGTACTGATGACCTAGCTGATAATGTTGCACCTGGAATTGAAAACAGTATTGAAGGTGACTTCAATAACATGTGTGATATTGCTACTAAACTTAATCAGGAAGCAGAGAACTATAAAGGATATAATTCGACATTTCATAGCATTACAAAAGAAGAGGCAGATGCTGACGAAAAAAAAGCAAAGACAAAGAGTACAGCTTCTACCAATAGAGATAATAGTTTGAGACAAATTAACAAATATTTAGCAGAACTTGCTAAAATTGATTTTAATTCACAACGCTCTACTTCTACTGAGACGACTAGTGCACCTTCTGATGGGCAGACAAGAGTACCTCATATAAATCCAAACTATGATCCTGTTAAACCAGACTACGAAGCTTGGAATAGAGGTATGTACGGAGAAGGATACTGGAATTCTGATGGAACTCATAATGAAGGTAAAGGTGGATCTGTTGGAACTAATAATGAAGGTAAAGGTGGATCTGTTGGAACTAATAATGAAGGTAAAGGTGGATCTAATTATAATTCTACATTTAGAGGTCAAGATAATGTAACAGTTAATGGTAATATAGTTACAATTACTGCTACTGGATTAAATCCTGGACAAGCAAACACAGGTGCTCCACAAACCGAAACTGTTTCATTTAATGCGACTACTCTTAAAAATGGTATGATATATTTACAAGGAGAGAACAGATTAAATTATATATATAACCCTAATACAAATGCATTCTATGATGTAACTGGTCATGGAAAAAATGATTCTAATGCCCCTGCTGACATTATATCCAAATATAGTGGAGCAGATGCAGGCGATTTGTTATTCAAATTAGGTGGAAATTCTTCTGCATCTAGTTTGTTGAATTGGTCAATAGGCATGAGAAATGATGGTTATTATCATGGCCAAGTAGGAGTAGGAACAAAAACTTACTAGGTGATCCCTTTTATGGATAACGATATTATTTCAGTACTCTTTAACAAAAATAATATAGATAAGAACGATTCTAAATATCTTTTATCTATAATTAAGTCAATATATTCTCATAAAGAGTTTCAGAGAAGATTAACTGATGAGTTTATGCACCACAGCGATATTACTCTTGGTGAACATATACTTGAAGATACAATTATGACTTATAAGAAATGTAAAAAAAGGAAAGATATTAATTTAGAATTAGCTCTTAAGATATCTATGTTACATGATTTATATACAGTACACTGGCAGAATAATAAAGAAAACAATAAAGATAAGTTTTTTAATAAGCATGGATTTACTCATCCTTTGGAAGCTGTAATTAATTCAATAACTTGGTATCCAGAGTTATTTAAAGATAAACATGATAGTGAGATTATCATAGATGGAATAATACATCATATGTATCCTCTTCCAGTAAGAGTATTTGATCCTACTAGTAATAGTATGGAACTTAATAACTATGATTTAGTAAAAGATATAGATAAAGATTTAATTGATATTATTGTTAAATCTACAAATAGGGGAAGAATAGGTAATATATCTATTTGCATGAGTAAATATAAAGAAGGAAGAATAATGTCTTCTTGTGATAAGAGAGTATCTATTAAACAAATAAAG
>Ga0310691_10001884_pt1 | contig 30025 bp, 21 predicted proteins | sample 176DNAGHGlowgp2_FD_203887 | JGI IMG/M metagenome (GOLD analysis project Ga0310691, IMG submission 203887) | Sheep rumen microbial communities from Palmerston North, Manawatu-Wanganui, New Zealand - 1766 DNA GHGlow gp2 (v2) (version 2) | ecosystem: Host-associated > Mammals > Digestive system >... | reverse complement strand
AAGCTAACACTTTGATAACATCTTCGTGTGTATTACGCATCTTATCGAGGAAAGTATCCTGACATTCGCGAACTTTATCTACGGGGACATCATGCATCAGACCGTGAACACCGCAATAGAGGATAGCTATCTGCTCGCCTACGGGCATCGGACTGTACTGTGGCTGGATTAGCAACTCGGTATTTTTACGGCCGCGGTCGAGCGTCATCGCTGTTACCGCATCCATATCGCTGGAGAATTTAGAGAAAGACTCCAACTCACGATACTGCGCCTGGTCGATTTTCAAGGTACCAGCAACCTTCTTCATCGACTTGATCTGTGCCGAACCACCCACACGGGATACGGAAATACCCACGTTGATAGCCGGACGCTGTCCTTGATTGAAGAGGTCGGTTTCGAGATAAATCTGTCCGTCGGTGATAGAAATTACGTTCGTAGGAATATATGCCGATACGTCTCCAGCCTGAGTCTCGATAATCGGAAGAGCAGTGAGTGAACCTCCACCCTTCACGTGACCTTTCATACATTCAGGCAGGTCGTTCATCTGCTCAGCTACTTCCTGCTGTTCGTTGATTTTTGCCGCACGCTCTAACAGACGGGAGTGCAGATAGAACACATCACCAGGATATGCCTCACGTCCTGACGGACGACGAAGAATCAGCGATACCTCACGATAGGCAACAGCCTGCTTCGACAAGTCGTCATAGACAACGAGTGCCGGTAAACCTCTGTCGCGGAAGTACTCACCGATAGCAGCTCCTGCAAAAGGAGCATAATACTGCATAGCGGCAGGATGGGCAGCCGTAGCACTTACAATAATGGTATAAGGAAGAGCACCGTGTTCCTTCAACGTCTGAACGAGTGCAGCAACAGTAGAAGCCTTTTGTCCGATAGCGACATAGATACAATATACCGGTTGTCCTGCTTCATAGAAACTCTTCTGGTTGATAATCGTATCAACGGCAATGGCAGTCTTACCTGTCTGACGGTCACCGATAATCAACTCACGTTGTCCGCGACCGATAGGAATCATGGAGTCAACAGCCTTCAATCCCGTCTGCAACGGTTCCTTCACGGGCTGACGATAGATTACACCAGGTGCCTTGCGGTCGAGTGGCATCTCAAACGATTCTGTCAGGTCGATTTCTCCTTGACCGTCGATGGGTTCTCCCAATGGGTTGATGACACGTCCGAGCATGTTGTCGTTGACGCGAATGGAGGCAATACGGTGTGTACGCTTGACTACCTGTCCTTCCTTGATATCCGTCGAAGGACCTAAAAGCACACAACCCACGTTGTCTTCCTCCAAGTTCATCACGATAGCCATTGTGCCATTTTCAAACTCTAACAGTTCGCTGGCTTCAGCATTGCGCAGACCGTAGATACGAGCCACACCGTCACCGACGGTGAGTACCGTTCCGACTTCGTCGAATTTCTCTGCGTCGTTGATGCTGCGAAGTTGCTGGAGCAATACTTCTGACACCTCGCTTGGTTTTATTTTGTCTGACATAATTTAATGATAGTATTTACAATTTACACATTCTACTTTTTCAACTGTTTCAGGATGTTGTTAAGTTTACTTTTGATACTTGCATCCATACGATAGGTTCCATATTCGAGAACGAAACCACCAATCAAATCGGGGTTTACCTCGGTTTGGAACTCAACAGTTCCTTGAGTCTTACTTTCCACCATCTGCTTCATCTTCTGCTCAGTAGTAGCATCGACAGCTGTAGCGGTGATAAGTTTACCGCGGATGAGGTTCTTCTGTTTACGGTAAAGAGTGATATACGAATTGGCCATGAACTGCAGGTTGCTTTCCCTACTCTCTTGCAAGACCAGCGCGATAAACCGCTTGGTCAAGTCTGAGGCTTTCTCACCGCAGGCCGTCACCAGCAATTCTTCCTTTTTGTTCTTGGCGAGCATCGGGTTATCTATCGTAAATCGCAACTCAGGTACACGCAAATAGCAGTCAGCAAGCGCCTGCATCTCGCGGTACACCTGTTCCTCTATCTTCGTCTCAGTAGCACTCTTCAGGAGTGCCCGTGCGTAGCGAACCGATAATACACCTATGTCCATAAGCCGTTATTCTTTCTTGTTGTCAACAGAGATATCATCCAGCAATCTGTCTATCAATTCATTCTGTTGCTTTTGGTCGGACAATTTCTCGCGGAGAATCTTCTCAGCGATCTGCACAGAGAGTTCGGCCACCTGCGTGCGGATGTCACGGATCGCATTCTGCTTTTCCGTTTCAATCTGCGCTTTCGCATCAGCGAGCAGGCGAGCACCTTCATCGCGTGCTTTGTCTTCTGCCTTCTTAACAATGATCTCACGGGTTTCAGCTGCTTCCCGAAGGATCTGCGCCTGTTTCTCGCGTGCCTCTTGCAGAATGGATTCACCTTCTTTTTGGATATTGGCCAGTTTCTCGTTGGCTTCATGTGCCTTGCGCAGACTTTCGTCGATGAAAGCCTTACGATCGTTCACCATCTTGACGATAGCAGGGAAACCCCATTTCCACAAGATGAAGAGTACGATGAGGAACACCAAGCTCATCCAAAAAAGTAAGCCAGTATCAGGCAATAATAATGACATAAGCTGTGAATTACTGTTTTAAATACTTCCCGAAGGAAATTCTTTTAATTCTCTCTGGGGTGCAACGCTACTTATTTGTTGCAGAGCAGGGCGATAATTACAGCGAAGAAAGCAACACCCTCGACAAGAGCGGCTGCGATAATCATGGCTGTACGAATGTCACCCATCTTCTCCGGCTGACGAGCCATAGCGTCCATTGCCTGGCCACCGATCTTACCAATACCAAGACCTGCGCCAATAACTGCCAAACCTGCACCTACTGCTGCACCTAACTGTGCAATTCCTTCTGCTAATAATAATGATGATAACATAATCTTAAATTTTTAGTTGTTATTAAATATTTGTTGTTAATTATTCTCTTTAATCAAGTATGAAACACTACTCTGCAGCTTCGTGTGGATGAAGACGTGCCATTGAGATAAACACGGCACTCAACATTGTGAACACCATTGCCTGGATGAAACATACCAGCACCTCCAACAGCATCATGAAGATACTGAGCATCACACTGAAGATGGTCATCGCGCCACATGCGAAAGCGCCCATTGAAGCCATGATGAAGATGATACATGTCAGCGCGATGGCGATAGCATGTCCTGCCAGCATATTGGCGAAGAGTCGGACCATCAGTGCCAACGGTTTGGTGAAGATTCCGAATACCTCGATGATAGGCATCAGGGGTACTGGAGCTTTCAGCCACCAAGGTACTTCCGGCCAGAAGATATCTTTCCAATAGTGCTTCGTTCCTGAGAAGTTGGTAACAAGTAACGTACACACCGCCAGGAAGAATGTGATGGTGATGTTACCCGTTAAGTTTCCACCTCCTGGCGGGAATGGCATGAGGCCCATCACATTGACAACAAAAATAAAGAAGAAGCAAGTAAGCAGATACGGAGCATACTTCGCTGCCTCCTTGCCTAATGCTGGTTCGATAATATCGTCATAGACGTATGTAATGAACATATTCATGAAGCCCACAAATCCTTTCGGAGCTGGGTCATCGGCTTTATGGCGACGGCACCAGCGTGCTGGAATCAGTACACAAAGCAACAGAATGACGGCGTCAATGAACAACACGACCACGCTTTTGGTGATACTGATGTCAAACGGTCGTGTCTCAGTGCCATCGTCAGCCACCTCTACTATTTTATTCTCGTAGAGACTGCCCGCCGGAGCAATGTAGAGACCTGTACCCTTTCCTGCTTCCTTGTAGCCTTTCATCTTTCCCGACTCAATCGGTTCCTCTTCAATCTCATTGCTCATAAACACATGCCAACCGGTTTTCCCGTGTACGATGACAGGCAGATGAATGACGATTGGAGTTTCTCCGATGTCGGTAATGTGCCACTCATAGCTGTCTTTGACATGTCCCCACAGGATGGCTTGCAGATCAATATCTCCACCCTCTTCCTCTGCAGCGATAGCAGGGGTTATGGTCATGAACAGTGCTATGAGGAATAGCAATCGTTTAAAATATTTCATTGTCTCGTTTTAAAATTTTCCATTCAGTCAGAACTCTGCAACTTGGCAAGTCCTTTCTTTTCCACTCGCGAGAAGTATATGGTATCAAATACCAATATTGACAAGTAGAAGATGATGAAGATAACGGCGAACCCTATAGCTTCGCTCTTGTCCAGCAGAATGATGCCTACCGTTGCTACCGCCAATGCTGCTAACATACGGATAGCGGTGGCTGCCAAATAGAACTTTGCCAGATTTGTGGGTGATGATTTGGCAACAGACTTCCATGCTGCACCATAAGCAACGCTGGATGCAAACGTGAAACACACGCTAATAAGAAGTCCGTTGATCAATGACATATCCCAAGCGATGTTCATCACCACCAGCACTACCAAACTAATAACTGTCGTCAGCCATAAACTCATCTGGTAATATTGCCTGGCAATTCTGTCTATTGGGTGTTTCTTCATGCTTACATCTCCACACAGAGGCTCACCTCGTTCTTCTTGACGGTGACGAAACCGCCCTTAATCTCAAAACTTGTCTTGCCCTCATCGGTCGTGTACTCCACCTTCCCTGTTTCCAGAGACGAGATAATGGGTGCGTGGTCGGTCAGAATCTCGAAACTTCCGAGTGTTCCTGGCACCAGCACACTCTTCACCTCACCAGTGAACACAACCTTTTCGGGGGATACTATCTTCAATTGCAACATAATTGTAAATTTTCAATTCTCAATTATCCATTTGCAACTTCCATCAATTTCTTACCCTTCTCAATAGCCTGCTCGATGGTACCTACATTGAAGAATGCCTGTTCTGGCAGGTCGTCAACCTCACCGTCGATAATCATATTGAAGCCCTTGATGGTGTCTTCGATGCTGACCATCACACCAGGTAAACCGGTAAACTGCTCGGCAACAGAGAATGGCTGCGAGAGGAAACGCTGCACACGACGAGCACGATTCACAACCAACTTGTCCTCATCAGACAACTCGTCCATACCGAGGATTGCAATGATATCCTGCAACTCGTTATAGTGCTGAAGGATCTGTATGACACGCTGTGCACAATCATAATGCTCCTTGCCAACAATCAGCGGATCAAGAATACGCGATGTACTATCCAACGGGTCAACAGCAGGATAAATACCAAGTTCTGCTATCTTACGCGAGAGCACCGTTGTAGCATCCAAGTGGGTAAACGTTGTAGCTGGAGCTGGGTCAGTCAAGTCGTCGGCAGGCACATATACAGCCTGTACCGAAGTGATACTACCCTTCTTCGTAGAAGTGATACGCTCCTGCATGGTACCCATCTCCGATGCCAATGTTGGCTGATATCCTACGGCTGATGGTACACGGCCCAGCAGAGCTGATACCTCAGAACCTGCCTGCGTAAAACGGAAGATGTTATCGATGAAGAACAGAATATCTGCTGCAGCACCGTCTTTTCCATTATCACGGAAGCCCTCAGCAACAGTCAGTCCTGACAGTGCCACAGAAGCACGTGCGCCCGGCGGCTCATTCATCTGGCCATATACCAGTGTGGCCTGACTCTTCTTCAACTCTTCCGGATCAACAAGCGACAAGTCCCACTTGCCTTCCTTCATAGCCTCTTCAAACTTCTTTCCGTAGCGAACAACGCCGGACTCAATCATTTCGCGAATCAGGTCGTTACCCTCACGAGTACGCTCTCCTACACCAGCGAATACGGAATAGCCATCGTGTCCTTTGGCAATGTTGTTGATCAACTCCATGATGAGCACCGTCTTACCTACACCGGCACCTCCGAAAAGACCAATCTTACCACCTTTCATATAAGGCTCCAACAGGTCAATGACCTTGATACCTGTCGTCAACATTTCTTTCTGCGTTGACAGTTCTTCAAACTTCGGAGCCTCGCGGTGAATAGGATAAGCACCCTTCATGTCGAGTTGTTTCATACCGTCGATAGGCTGACCAATCACATTCAGCATACGACCTTTAATCTGGTCACCTGCAGGCATCTGAATAGGTGAACCCACAGGGATGGCTTCGAGACCTCGCTGCAAACCGTCGGTGTTGTCCATCGCAACACAACGTACTGTGTCCTCACCAATGTGCTGTTGCACCTCGATAACCAGATCACCACCGTCAGGACGTTTCACACGCAACGCCTCATAAATTTTCGGCAACACTTTCTCAGCATCTTCACCCTTTGTGTCGAAATACACGTCAACTACAGGACCGATAATCTGGGAAATGTGTCCAATTACTTGTGACATAAGCTTTTCTTATTAGATTTTAAATTTTTAGTATTATCAGTTTGTTTATCTAGTTGGCAAAGATACGCAAAAAAATGATACGCACCAAATATTTGCTCTTTTTTTTGCCAAAGAGGTACAATTAGACCTAAAAAAAAACGATGAACATTCGTTCACCGTTGTCTATTATTATCGTTCCTCGATAGGAATATACTTTTTGACTTCCAAAATGTTCTTGTATGCTGGTCGGATGATACGACGCCCCTCGAAGTTCAACTCTTCAATTCGGTGTGCCGTCCAACCAACAATACGTGCCATTGCAAAGATAGGGGTATAAATCTCTTGCGGTAAGCCAATCATCTCATAAATGAAGCCGCTATAGAAGTCAAGATTAGCACAAGCAGGTTTACGCGACTTGCGATGTTCCATCAGACATTTGATACCTTCCTGTTCTAACAGACACAGAAAATTATATTCCTGTTCACGGCCTTTCTCTTTTGCCAGCTCGCCTGCGAGTTTCTTCAGTTCTACAGCACGTGGGTCACTCATCGTATAGACAGCATGCCCAATACCATAAATGAGACCCGATTTGTCGTAAGCCTCTTTGTTGAGCATCCGTTTCAAATAGGTGTCTATCTCGTCAACATCTGTCCAATCTTGGATCTGCTCTTTCAGATGATGAAACATATTGATAACCTTGATGTTGGCACCGCCGTGCAGGGGACCCTTCAAAGAACCAATTCCTGCTGCTATCGAGGAATAGGTATCCGTACGTGTTGATGAAGTCACACGAACGGTAAACGTAGAGTTGTTACCGCCACCATGCTCGGCCTGTATGATAAGCAACAGGTCCAGTGTCCGTGCATCCAGTTCCGTATAGTCTTCGTGTTTCAACATAAACAGGAAGTTTTCGGCTATGGAGAGATGCTCCTTCGGATGTCGGATATGCAGCGAGCGTCCATGCTCAGAGTGACGGTAGATATTATATGCATATGCAATAATCGTCGGGAACTTTGCAATAAGTTCTATAGACTGACGCATCAGGTTGTCGCGTGAAATATCATCCGGGTTGTTGTCGAAAGTGTACATCTCCAACACACAACGTGCCAGGATGTTCATGATATTCGTACCTTCAAGATCAACGAGATGGACAATCGTACGATGGTCGAGCGGCATATTGTCGTTCAGTAACTCACGGAAAGCCATCAACTCTTCTTTATCCGGCAGTTCTCCTGATAGCAGCAAGAAAGCTACCTCCTCAAAACCGAATCGTTTTTCTTTCAGCAACGGAGCCACCAACTGATCCAACTCATACCCACGATAGTAGAGTTTTCCTTCTGTTGGTTTCGGCTTTCCATCCTCGCCCTGCTCATAGCCAACGACATTACCGATATTTGTCAGACCGACAAGCACACCAGATCCATCCTCATTACGCAGTCCGCGTTTCACACCATACTTTGAGAATAGTTCGTTGTCTATCTTACAGGAGGTTTTTACCTCATCACTAAGCTTGTAAATCAAATATTCTTTTTTCATTTTCTTTCTCCTTACTCCTCCCCTCCTTACTCCTTCTCTTCTTACTCCTTCATTTAAAGGGTACTCTTCTTCATTTCATTCAATGCTGAACCAGCCTTGAACCAGGCTATCTGAGCCTCATTATAGGTATGTGCAACCTCGAAACTGTCGATAGAACCATTCGCATGTTTTAAACTGACAATCAGATTCTTACCAGGGGCGAAATTCTTCAGACCTGTCAAAGAGATACGGTCGTCCTCCTGTACTTTATCATAATCGTCCTTGTTGACAAAGGTCAGAGCAAGCATACCTTGTTTTTTCAGATTGGTCTCATGGATACGGGCAAAACTCTTTGCCAGTACGACCTTCACGTTCAGGAATCGAGGTTCCATTGCTGCATGCTCACGACTAGATCCTTCACCATAGTTATCTTCAGCGACAACAATGCTGGAGAATCCCTTTTCCTTATAGGCTTTCGCTGCTGTCGAGACTTCCACATAATCGCCGCAAAGTTGACATTTCACCTTGTTCGATTCACCGTTGAAAGCATTCACGGCACCCATCAGCAGGTTATCTGATATATTCTGCAGGTGACCGCGGAACTTCAACCAAGGTCCAGCCATCGAGATATGGTCAGTGGTACACTTACCCTGTGTCTTAATCAATAGCAACATATCCGTTAAATCCTGACCGTCCCACGGCTTGAAGGGTTCCAATTTCTGCAAACGGTTCGATGTGGGATCTATCACAACTTCTACATCAGCGTGGGTATCCGAAGGAGCCGTAAACCCTTTATCTTTTACCTCAAAGCCCTTTGGTGGGAACACATCTCCTGTCGGTTCATCAAGCATCACCTCTTCCCCATTCTTATTGGTCAGTTTATCAACTGCTGGATTGAAGTCCAAACGTCCGGCAATCGCCAAAGCTACAGTCATTTCTGGTCCGCCAATAAAAGCATAGGTATTGGGATTACCATCAGCACGACGGCGGAAATTTCGGTTGAAGGAGGTCACAATAGCATTTTTGCGTTCATTGTCATCGGTATGACGCTTCCATTGTCCGATACAGGGACCACAGGCATTGGTCATGATGACGCCTCCAATCTTCTTCAAGTCGTCGAGAATACCATCACGCTCTGCCGTATAGCGAATCTGCTCTGAGCCTGGATTGATAATCAGCTGTGCTTTCACCTCCAAATTCTTCGCTGCAGCCTGACGGGCTACAGAAGCCGCACGCGCCAAGTCTTCATAACTGGAGTTAGTACAAGAACCAATCAGTCCGACCTCAACCGCCATCGGATAATCTTCCTTCGGTCCCTTGGTCTTCATCTCTGATATGGGCGTCGCAGCATCAGGCGTGAACGGACCGTTCAAATGCGGTTCTATCTCAGAGAGGTTGATCTCCAATACTTGATCGTAGTATGCAGACGGCTGTGCTAATACTTCATCGTCAGCACGTAGCGCAGCAGCATTCTTTTCTGCCATCAATGCAATATCATCGCGTTCGGTCTGGCGCAGATAATCGGCAGCACGACCATCGAAGGGGAAGATAGAACAGGTTGCACCCAGTTCTGCTCCCATATTGCAAATGGTGGCGCGTCCTGTTGCCGACAATGTGGCAACACCTTCACCAAAATATTCAAGAATAGCATTCGTACCGCCTTTCACGGTGAGAATACCCAATATCTTTAGAATCACATCCTTAGGAGAAGCCCACCCATTGAGCCTGCCAGTGAGATGTACACCAATCAGTTTCGGCATTTTCAATTCCCACGGCTGACCTGTGAGCACATCGACGGCATCAGCACCGCCTACACCTACAGCCACCATTCCAAGTCCTCCTGCGTTGGGTGTATGTGAGTCGGTTCCCACCATCATTCCTCCAGGGAAGGCATAGTTTTCCAAAACCACCTGATGGATGATACCTGCACCAGGTCCCCAGAAACCAATATGATATTTTTTTGATACGCTGCTCAAGAAATCATATACTTCTTTGTTCGTCTTGCAGGCATTGGGGAGGTCGGTCTCCACACCCACATCTGCACGAATCAAGTGATCGCAATGAACCGATGCAGGTACAGCAACCCTGTCCTTGCCTGCATTCATAAACTGCAAAAGTGCCATCTGTGCTGTTGCATCCTGCATAGCCACACGGTTCGGACGAAAATTCACGTAGTCTTCACCACGCTGATAGTTTTTTACGTCCACCTTATTATATATATGGGCATACAGCACCTTCTCGGCATAGGTCATCGGACGACCGAGAATTTCCTTTGCACGTTCTACCGTCTGTGCATAGTCGGCATAGAACGCCTTCAACATGTCAATATCGAGTATCATATCTATTTTCATTTGTAATTAACTCATCATTCTCTTCTCCAAACGTTCGCGAATGGCAGAAATAAAACCTGCGGATGTCACAGCCTTTGGCGTGACGCCTTCCATCAGATTCATGAGGTCTTTGGTTACAATTCCCTCATTCAAAGTATCCAAACAAGCGGTCTCCAGCTGGTCAGCATAATTCACAAGTGCTGTCAGATTATCCAGTTCACCGCGTTTACGCAGCGCACCACTCCATGCAAAGATTGTTGCCATTGGATTGGTGGAGGTCTCTTCACCTTTCAGATATTTGTAGTAGTGACGTGTTACTGTACCATGAGCAGCCTCGAACTCATAGTTTCCTTCCGGACTAACCAATACACTGGTCATCATGGCCAAAGAACCGAAGGCTGTTGAGAGCATATCACTCATCACATCGCCATCGTAGTTTTTGCAAGCCCAGATGAATCCGCCCTTCGAACGGATGACTCGTGCTATAGCATCGTCAATCAAAGTATAGAAATATTCTATCCCCAACTGCTCAAACTGGATTTTGTATTCCTGTTCGTAGAGTTCCTCGAAAATGGAACGGAAGCGGGCATCGTATTTTTTGGAAATGGTATCTTTTGTTGAGAACCATAAGTCCTGCTTGGTATCGATGGCAAACTTAAAACAAGAATGTGCAAAAGAACGGATAGAAGCATCCGTATTGTGCATACCTTGTATCACGCCGGCACCTTTGAAGTCATGAATAACCACCTCTTCTTTCTTGCCACTCTCACCCTCAAACACCAGTTTGGCTACACCAGGTTCGTTTGTCTGGATCTCCACGCTTTTATAGACATCACCGTATGCATGACGGGCAATCGTAATAGGCTGTTCCCAATTCTTGACAACGGGTTTGATGGAAGGAATGGTAATCGGTGCACGGAACACCGTACCATCCAAAATGGAACGAATGGTACCATTCGGACTCTTCCACATCTGATGGAGTTTGTATTCATCCATACGCTGTGCATTTGGAGTGATGGTAGCACATTTCACCGCCACACCGTATTTCTTGGTTGCCTCTGCCGAATCGATTGTTACCTGATCGTTCGTCTCATCGCGATGTGGCAGCCCTAAGTCGAAATATTCTGTTTTCAAATCTACAAATGGAAGAATCAATTCATCCTTAATCATCTTCCACAAAATACGAGTCATCTCGTCACCATCCATCTCTACCAACGGAGTGGTCATTTGAATCTTTTCCATAAACTAATCTTAATTACCTTAATGTCGCAGATGCGTTAGCGGCTGCAAAGTTACAAAAAAATCACAATCTATCATGCAAAAAGCATAATAATTTTGCAATTTGACACGATTTTAAGGAGATTCTTTGCATTTTTATGCAATAATCGTCTTGTTTTCAAACTTTCTGCTGCAAGGACTTCAACATCTCCTTGCAACCGTCTTCAATCATATCGAGTGCCAATTCGAAACCTTCCGAACCGCCATAATAGGGATCAGGTACATGGTCGTATCCTTTGAAATCGTTGAAAAAATCCTTCATCCGCACCACCTTTGCCAGTTTATTGGAGGAAGTATGTGAGGGGACTTTTCTCATCACATCCTGATAGTTTTCTTCATCCATCACTACTATCCAGTCAAACTTTTCAAAGTCATCAGACCGAAACTGGCGAGCACGCAGAGATGAGAGGTCATAACCTCGCTGTGCCGCATGTTTACGCATACGACGGTCGGGCTGTTCGCCTACATGCCACGCCCCTATTCCCGCTGAATCTATATACAGGTCATCATCCTGTCCTTGTTCTTCGGCTAATGCGCGCAAGATACCCTCTGCCGCCGGCGAACGACAGATGTTACCCAAGCACACAAACAATATTTTCTTTTTCACGCTTACGGTTGGGGATTCTCTGCATAAACATAATAGATACCGATGTCGTAGCGGCTCATCGTCTTGTTTTTCAACGTGATGGTACCGATAACACAACTCTCTGGCGCCCAACGGGTGAAATAGAACTCAGGTCCGTCAGCACCCTGAAAGGCACCGAGGATATAACTAGGGAAATATTCTCCGCCATCATCCACATTCCAGACAGAGAACGAATCAGGTCCGTCATATTGTCCTTCGTACTGGATGCAATAGGGCTTATCCTTATCTACCAGCACGTCCAGGGCCAGCACCTTATTACCAACGGGTTTGAATTGTACGATACCGTATGTATATCTGCCACCGAAGGTAGCCATTGCCGTAGATTTATCCGCTTTCATGCCAAACCGTTTTTCAAGTTGCTTGACGATGGCGGACGGCATCTCCTTGGTATATCCTCCTTCATTGTTTTTCAACTCCTTGATGGGCAGTTGCGGGTGTGTTTTTAAATACTCAGGTGTCAGCAACAGATGGAAAGATGGCATAAACGGATCGTCAACGACATTCACCTTCTTGGGATAGACAAACTGGTATTTCAGTCCCTGCATGGCATACCATTGGTTACGCAGACTGCCGTTCAGGGCATCTTCACCCATGTCATCCTTCAGCACTTCACCTGCATATTTCACATCTACTATTTTTCCGCCATCCATCAGAAGCTTCGTATAACGGGACGCATTCTGGCGCAAGTCGTTCTGGATTTCCCAGGAGAGATCACTGTCCTCAGTTTTATTTACTGGCTCCCAGTACACCACCTGCATATTTGTTTTGGTCATGTAATACACAAACGCAGGCATATCATTCACCTTCTGGGCGTACGCTGCCTGGCAGCATATTCCCACCAAAAGAATCAATAACTTCCTCATATCTTTCATATTTTTGGGGACAAAGATACGATTAAGTGAGGAAAATGCCAAATTTATTTGAGCATTTTCGAACGTGAGTATCTTCGAGGCGCAGCCTCAAATATACGAAACAAATGCCAAATTTATTTGAGCATTTTCGAACGTGAGTATCTTCGAGGCGCAGCCTCAAATATACGAAACAAATCTGAAACAACAAACTGTTGAGCACAAAAAACCTCACAAGGGGCATTCCCCTGTGAGGATGGAGTTAACTCCTGAACTTCTAAACTCCTGAAACTACAGTTCTGGTGTGATGGCAGCTATCCAGGCATCGATGCGGGCATCGGTCTTGTCGTCCTCGTTGATATCGTCGAGGGGCAAGCCGATGAATTTGCCGTCGATAACAGCCTCTGAATCGTCGAAAGTATAGTCATCGGTATCCACGCTACCGATAAATCGGGCACCGCTTTGCTTGATACCGTTGTACAACTCACCAATGCCGCCCACGAAGGTGTCACCATACGATTCACAGTCACCACATCCGAACAGGGCAATAGTCTTACCACTTAGGTCACAACTCTTCAGTGTGCTCATCCCGTCATACCAGTCGTCCTGCAGTTCTCCTGCCCCCCACGTCGATGTGCCGAGAATAAGGTTCTGGTTGTCATTGACGATGTCTGCCGTCAGTTCCTGTACGTTCAGGGCCTCACAGCCCAGTTTCGAAGCTATCTTCTCTGCAATAGCCTCACAGGTTCCTGTTGAGGAACCATAGATTACAATTGTTGCGTTCATCTTGTTGATTTAGAAATTACGGTTTATTATTCAATTTTTGATTTTCCTTTTGCAGTACCGTTCGCATTGTGCACAGATATCGTAGCCCAGCATGGCACCAAGGATAAAGTCCTCTTCGGGTGTGAGCTGGTTCAGCGGACGGGTGACGATGAGTCGGATAGCCTCCAGACACTCGCGGCGTCCGAAGTATATGTTCTGGTTCTGCTGTCCTGCAGGCTGCAGCAGGTAGGGTATGCCCTGACTCTCCAGTCGTCGTATGGCCTGTTCGCAGTACCTCTTGTTACAGGTAAACAGCACCATGTGTCTCACGCCTTTGTGCAGCTCGTAGATGTGGTTCATCAGCACCTTTATCTCTGTGGGAATCGTTGTTGTCGTTCTCATATTGCATGTTCTTGATTTCGGCTGCAAAGTTAAGGGGAAAGACAGACGTGCGCAATACCTAAAACTCGGTGTCTTAAGCATCTCGCATCTACATTGGCTTGCAAAAAAGAATTAATCAGAAATAGGTATCTTACGCAGTAGTCTCGGTTATATACCTATTAAATATATTAGGTTTCGTTGGGGGAACAGAAAACGCTGGCGAGGTGGATCGTGAACCATCTCTGATAATCTTTAAAATGTACCTAACGTTTCAAGTTATTGATATAGTTTTCGCTTTATTCTCTTCCGTTAGCGAATAGAGACTGCTATTGGTGGTTACACCTACAAAGAGGATTTTGTCAGCTTGTTCGCATACATATTTATTTCTTTCAAAGGCTGTTTGTCTTGACTGTCTTGGAGTGTTACTAATAGAAATGATCAGCATACGCCCTTGCTCTATTGGCTCTTTCAATTCTTCAGGAAGCACTTTATACATTTTCCTGGCTAATACAAGTATGACTGGTGTTTTGGCTTTTAGCAAAAAGTGGAGCACATCTTTCTCCAATTTACTACTGAAGCCACTAATCACACAGCCCTCATGTTTTGCTGTAGCCCAGTCATAGCATTTCAGCACCATATCTGTAGGTATGGTGCTTGATGCCAAGAATGCTGTTTTCTTTAGCTTCAATAGTTCTTTGTTGCCAAGATGCTCTATTGTCATATCCTATTCGTTTTCGTTCAGTTCATCGCCCATACGATACTTGATGTCGTAATTGATGATGAAGTCAAGTTCTTCTTCCGTAAAGCCGTAATGCTTGGCAAGGACTTTGTCGATCTCGTCCATCACATCTTTTGATAATTGTTTTCTATATGTTACCGTCTCGGTAGCTCCATTAGTTTTACTATTAATTGTATAGTAGGATGCATTTAATCTTAGGCTGTTTTCCATTTTATCACTTAATTTCTTTATAGATTCAACTTCGTTTGGATTATATGTAAATTGAAAACCAAAAATCATATAATCTTTGAAGTTAAACAAATCGTAGTTTACAGAATAGTACCACCAAAAAAGATTACTATTTAATGCTGCCGTAATTATTTTGCTATTATATTCTGCCTTTAGCGCTGTATGTTTATTACTTACAGACACACAGTCAAACTCCTTGTTCAAAAAAGTGACCCAATACCCTCCACCAGCAGTTCTATAAAAAATACTGTTTGATAAATTACAACCACCTACATATGATGATATAAGTCTTTCTGAGGAGTACTTCTCAAATATTGAAGCTTCAATTCTACTTCCCACTTTTACAATATGTTTTTGTTTTGACTGGCAAACAGAGATATAAGACAAATTCTTAAATAACTTATTACGTGTATCCTCATACCAACGATTTATACCTGTTGTAAAAATCGTATTCGCTTCATTTTTTGACGCCATAAAAATCGACAAGCGTTGAAGAACGCCAGCAAATAGCTGAGCAGGTCTTTGGTGAAATGTAGATATGTAAATATCAGCCATATCACCTTTGATTAAATTTTGTAATTCTATCATGCTATCATTAGCAAAAGCAGATATAGGAATTATCATTCCAATCTTAGCCTTTTTATGCATTATGAAGTAACTCCTTTCTATCGTAAAGGCATAAAGATTTGATGTCGGTAATGTGATGAGACCGTTAACCTTATATATATCACATACTGCGATTTTTGTTTCTTTATTCTTTCTCGTATAGCCAACATACGGTGGATTACCAATTATTACATCAAAGCCACCATTTCCATTAATGATATCATAGTATTCGGCAAGCCAATGGAAGGGCTGGTGAGACTTGAGCCAATCATCATATTTCAGACCTCCAGAAACAGTTGAGGCATAGAGCTTCTTGTTTAGCAACTCGTCAAGTTTCTTGAGGCGGTTCTTTAATTCCTGTTTGGCATTCCTATAAGTCTCAAGATCCGAACTCTGCTCTAACTGCACCTTCTTGAAAGTATCATAGGCATGGGCAACGATGTCCATTTCAGTATGGACCTTATCCCTAAACTCTTCATTGGCAAACATATCGCCATACTGCAAGTCGTTCTCCAAATCCTTAGCTGTGGCATAGCCAACCAACGTATTGCCACAACGGATATTGAAATCAATATCGGGCAAGGGGTCAAGCCCAAGGTTGGGATCACGAGGAACCACATCGACTACTGCCACCATCTTGAGGAACAGACGGAGCTTGGCTATTTCCGTAGCCTCCACCATAATATCTACTCCATAGAGATTGCGCAGGATGATGTTCTTATAGATAAAGTAACGGATATTGGAACGATACTTGCCGTTGAGTTCTTCCAGTTCCTCTTTGAACAGATTCGGATTGTCATCATTCCAACTTTGCATCCTATCAATACAAACCTCGTAAAGAGGCTCCAAGATATTGAGGGCAGCAAAGAGGAAGGCACCAGAACCACATGTTGGGTCAAGGATAGTTACCTTGCGCAGTTGGGCATAGAAATGTTTTACAAACAAATGGTCATCCGTTTGTGTAAGCAAGTCTTGTACGAACTGGCGAATGTCGAGATTGTAGGTAATGAAGTCGTTAATCTCTGTGATTTCACCCTTCTCAATTTTTGATTTGATGCTTTCGTAGCGTTGCAAGCGCTCAATGGTTTCGCGCCAAATCTCTGTAGGCAAGGCAAATGCTTCAGGAGTCTTTTTGTTCCATTGACTACGACGTTCCAATAAGTCAGGTTTGGTCGTATCAATACCAATAGCGATTTCTTCTGGAATCTCCAATCCTGCACCCTTCTTGACTGCGTCATAGATATAGGTATCGCCACTTTCTTTGAGGAATTGCCATACGGCTCCATTAGTCTTAAATGGTTTATCATCTGTTTTCTTCGTAGCATCCATCAGGAACGGCAGAATGGTGTTGCGACCAATATACTCTGTGATATCCTCCTTGGTATAGTAAGCTCCCATCTGAGCACGATCGTTGATATACTGCTCGAAGATGTAACCCAGCACATCCGGATTGATGTCCTTTCCGCTCGCTGTCAAGCGGTCGTCCAAGTGCCAATGCCACTGGTCAAAGAAGGCAAAGAGACTTTCGAAAGCCTCGTCTGCTATGTCGAGTTTAGGATATTTCTCTTCCAATTCGTGAATGCTGAACATACCCCCATTCAGATAAGGTATGCGTCCATACTTTTGCACGAAGTCTTGCTGATGACGAGGCGAGTTGAGACCATCATGGAACAAGCTGACTAAGAAACCACGATAGAAAGAATCATAGAAATGACCCTCGCCTTTCTCGCTTTTCACCCAAGCCAACTTGTCGCGCAAGTAGTTAGGATTCAGATTAAGGAAACCTTTCTTCTGAATAAAGTAGCAGAACATCAGGCGATTGAGCATGACAGAAGTGTACCACTGCTTGTTGCGATTCTTCTTCAGGTCGGTAATCTCGTCGTCAATACCCGTAATGTATTTGGCAAAGTTGGTGTGCTCCTTACGGAAGCCTGTATAGAAGTCTTTGGTAATCTTCTCCGAGTTGATGATAAAACCAGCTTGTACCTTATCCTTGACATCCATAATCGTAGTGCGTTCATCGAGGTCAAAGCAAAGGTCGGACATCTTCTCGAACAAGAAGTCCGCTTTGTTGGCTGAGTCATATTCAACCAGCACAAGGTCACGTTTCTCTACCTTCTTCACTGGAACTACCCAAAGGTGGTGAAGCCTCACCCCCTGCCCCTCTCCAATGGGAGAAGGGAGTAGATAGTAAATGCAAATGTAATCATTGGCTTGTTTACGTAGCTTGGTATCAATCTTCTTGCAAAGTGATGCGGAAGGGATGTCTTTCACACAACAGGTCAATACCTGAAAACCACTACGGTCGGCTATTTGCTGATATTCATAAATGGTATCTTCTATCGTGATATCGAACCTGGTTTGTCCCTTGGGATTGTTCCAACCCATTTCACGGATAAACAACTCCTTGAAATTACTCTCGCTGATATACTGAATGAATGTTCGTTTGTTCATAGTTTATTGGTATTTAAGTCCCATCGAACAAATGATGGTGGGATCTTTCTGTTTGTTACGGTCTTCGTCAATGCGGCACAAGGTACCATTCTTGTGCATCTCCAGGATAGATTCTACGATATCATCATTGGTACTGGTCCTCAGCATGCGTCCGAGGATAAACTTTGTGCCTTCCAATAGCTGGAAGTTATAGATATCGTCAATAGCATATTTCAACTGCTGCTTCTTATCGGCATCGAAGAAAAGCGTTGGAGGCTGCTGATAGTAGTGTTCCAAGAGATCGATGATACGATAGCGTGTACTGAAACGGTTGCCAAGTATGCCGCTTACATTGGTGGTTTCTGATCTCATGCCATCTACAGCCTTCTTTACTAAATCAAAATGATTGTCGAGAGGTGGCTGGGCAGGCTCGTTTGCAGCGCAAGCCATTGCCTGAAGAATCTTTTTCTGCGACTGGCTGACCATTTCACCCTTTGAGTTGTACCACGTCAGCACGTCGTAGTCATTATGTGTCTTGGCATAAGTAATCACACCATCTTCGATAGCACTATCCGTCTTCTTGGTGGAATAGATAATGTTGCTCAAGGCTGGGATAATCTGCTTTAGCTTAGGATTTGCATCGGTGGCATTCTTCCATATCTGGTAGGCTTGAGAAGCCAAGTCCACATCATTATCGTCCTCATCGTCCAGACTCCCACTCTTTTCATTGTACATATCACGGAGATTTTGCTCGTTGCCTTCAAAGAAAACTTCATCACTTCCAACAATGTTTGCATTCTCATTGATACGAGCATTCAAACGGCTACGAAGGCGAATAATCTTTTCAACACCCTCAGCAGGGAAGAAGGAGTAACAGAAAATTTCTTCTGCTTCCTGACCGATACGATCTACACGGCCAGCTCTCTGAATCAATCGGATAATGGCCCAAGGCAAATCGTAATTGACAATCACATGAGCATCTTGCAGATTCTGACCTTCTGACAAAACATCAGTTGCTACCAATACCCTCAGCTCGTCCGTTGGTGAAACATCAGCCTTATTACTCAAGGGTGAGAAACGTTCTACGATAGCTGTAGGATTCTTGCTTCCTCCTGTAGCCTTTTCGATATGGGTAAATCCGCGCTTTCGTAATTGTCGGTAGATATAGTTGGCTGTATCTGAATATTGTGTAAAGACCAGAACCTTGTCTTTCTTATGACTCTTATTAAGTAATTCCTCCAGTTTGTTCAGTTTCTGGTCTGTTGATGGATTCCACTTGTCGCAGAGCAGTATCATCTTGATAATCTGTTCGCAATCCTGTTTCAGATGGGTTTTTAGAGTCCGCTTGAAATAGGTGGACTCTATCCAGGCAACATTATTCTTCTGTGTCAACAGGTTATAGTAGTCACGAGCCTTTTCCATATAGATCTTCATATCTGTAGGAATCTCTATCAGGCTATCACCACCCATACTTTCTTCATCATCATCGTGTGTGAAGATGTCATTGATATCCTCATCATCTATCCACTCTTCAGGCAAATTGTTTTCATCACCGATAGGCAAGGGTAATTTATTCTCAATAGCGTACATAAAAACAGCATTGCGAAGAATATGGCGATAGAGTGTCAGCAGGAATGAGAATCCGCTACTATCAATACGCTTGAAGAAAGTGCTCTTACAAAAGCCCATCATGCGCTGTCCTGCACGAGAGAGATTATCCAATAGATGTTTGTCTGTCGTTGAGGCGTTGGCAGTTTTGGTCGTATCTTCATATTGAGAGAGTCCATAACGCGGCAGGCGCAACTCTTCCATCATGGAAATCATATCCTCAGAATAGAGGCGACTGTACTGGTCGCCAGGTGTTGTGTCAAACTTGATGGCTTTGGGTTTCCGCTCTGGAAAGAAATTCTTATGTCCATCATTGAACTCCAGATACTTTCTTCCTGTTGCCTCATCTGTCTTGGCATAGTTGTCTTTGATGAAAGTACGAGTACGGCGAACTAAGAATAGTTTCATCAGTTCTTGCCAGTCGTCAAGACTGGTACTCTTTTCAAAAGCTTTGATACTACGAATGAACACTTCGCTGTGTTTTTGCAGGAAAGCACGGTCGCCACCTAATTCGCGTATATATTTTTCTGGACGGATGCCCAAATCGTCATCTTCGCTGATAAAAAGTTTCAACTGACTACTAAGGTCAGAGAAGTCTTTGTTGTATGGGGTAGCTGTCAACAGCAACACCTTGCAGTCTTGTCGTTCAATAAGTGCTTTGATATTTTGATAGCGTTTGCCTTGTTCATTGCGAAGGTTATGACTTTCATCGACGATAATCAAACGATAATAGCGTGCATTGTCTATATCAATAGGTTTGGCTATCGACATAATATCTGCTTTCAGGTCATAACGCTTGCGATACTTGTCCCACATATCCTGTAAGTTGGCAGGACAGATGATAAGCGTGCTGCTGGCATAAGTCATCTCGAATATTTTGGCAATGGCGCAGGCTGTAATCGTCTTACCAAGTCCTACCACATCGCCTATCATAGCACCACCCCGTTTATCACTATTCAGATGGCGGGCAGCAATTTTGACGGCAGTCTGCTGAAAATCGAATAACTCACGCTGGAATTCTGGAGGAAGTGTAAACTCCTTTACTCCACTGCGGGCATCAGCTGATAGGTGGTAAGCTGTCTTCAAATAAATATAATATGGTGGGATATCTTCTTCGCCAGCCCAACTATTATCAATGGCTTCTATCAGCTCTTGGGTAATATCAATGCAGAAACGGTCGTTCCATCTGTCCTCAAACCACTCAGCCAAAGCTTCCAAATCACGATTGTTCTCGATATCAGCATCAAGTTCTCCTTGTTTAGTCAAACCAGAATAGGTTAGATTGCTACTACCCAAAATGGCAGAAATCTTGTTTCGTGCTTCAGGACTATAGGCCAAATATAGTTTTGCATGAAGTGGCTCTGCCACGTAGAGTTTTACGCAGACTTTACCTTCCTTTAACTGGGCAGAAAGACGGCGCAAGGTCCATTCGTCTCGTTGTGTTGGCAAACCTAATAGCAATTGTTTCTTGAAAGCGCGAGCTATTTCAAGCTTACATTGCTGAACATAAGCGGCATCAGGTATTTGTGGAGTAGAATACAATCGACGGACAAGCTCTTCGTCTGGTTGATGCATTCCAATCAACAATCGGCAACAACGAAACTCTTCTTTATTGTTCTCATAAACAAAATCACCAGGAATCTGGTCGATTTGATTCACGACCAAATCCCATCCACGCAGGTTGAAATAGCCTACGCAGAAATCCACACGCTTGATACCCACATCCGTGATGAGGTCTTGCAAGCCATTAACAAATTTCGACTCGATGTTGTCGTAAATTCTTGCCATGTCTGCACGATAGATTTAGGAGCAATCAGACTATATCTTCAGGCTTGCTTACAGGTAAACATCAAAAGACCTCAAGACACAAAAGAAGCGCGAAGCATGGCTCTTCTCTTGAATCATGAGGTCGTAGGAATTACCTGTAGTGCTAAGATACAAGTCATGCCCGCGCTATCGCACGGACATCGGCTGACTTGTTCGAGCACTAGATCATTGAAATTTCCTACGTTTCATGATTCTCTGAACAAATAGCTGATGCTATTGTTTTACCAACGAAAGTTATTACCAGCCCCTCCGCTGAGGTTTTCCTTGCTCGAAAAGCAAGCGTCTAGCCAGTACTCGCCTGCGAAGATACGAAGAATTTCTGAAACGGAAAAGAAAACGTCAGATTTTTTAGACTTGAAGAGCTGAAATCTATCAGGTTTACAGGAAAAGATTATGTGTCTGAGAACTGCTTCCCGACAAGCGTAAAGCTGTTATTTGTTGGGCTTTATGGGCTGAGTGGACTGGTTGGGCTTCTGCTCATTAACCCCATTAAACCCATATTGCCCAGACCTATTACTCCCATGATACCCATGCCCTTCGTAGGGAATCTTCCCGTAAGCACCATTCTTCTTCTGCCAGTCCTTACGAGCCTTATACATTTCCTCCTTGATGCCACCCTTTTCAAGGAAGTCGCGCTTCTTCCACTCAATGAGTCCACGGATAAGCACGTCGCATTGATGGATGAGTGTGATGGCGATATTAGCGATGGTCTCGTCAGAACGCTCCTTGATTTTCTCGCGATATACGGCAGAGTCAAGATGAGTCTTGCAGAACGCACGGGTCTGCACGCATCGAGGGTCGTTATACGCCCATTGTTCCAGTCCCCTTACTCGCAGATAATCCTCATAGTCAAGCAACAGTTCATGCAGCGATGCCCTGTTCACGTTGGTAAGCTTCAACTCCATTTCGCGCGAGGTGATGCCGTCGATGTTTCCCTCCGCCAGGTTCTGCTTGCCTGAACGTGCAGCCTGTACCATTTGGTCAATGGTGCGGTCACCTACTTTCAGAAACGTGTTGGCAAAGTAGAATGTCACGTCGTAGATGCATTCCGCCTTCTGAAATGCCTTCAACGTACGATAGTTGTTATCTTGCCGCAGGAAATCTTTGTCTTCGTTCAATGTTGTTAGATTATATGATATGATTTGGCAAAGGTAGTACAAATCGAAGACAATACAAAATAAAACGGATTATTTTTATTGTTGAGATGCAGCCTACCTTAGAGCTTTGAAAAAGTTCAAAGGTACGGAATATTTCTGATATAGCAAAATTTCTGCCGAAATACGATGATGATAAAAAACCTCCCCAACCTCCCCAAAATAGCTTAGGACGCCGATGTACAAAGGGATTACGATTGGGGAGGTAACTATTTGAGACCTCCCCAGAAACCTCCCCAAAATCAGAAAAGAACTTCCCCAAAGTAACGATAACGAAAACTAAATATTAATCCGTCCAACTTTTGGGGGGCACTTCATTAATTGGGGGAATCTTTGGGGAGGTTTGAAAGCGATATCCCCCCAGCGCAGAACGCCCTATATATCGGCATTCCGAACTATTTTGGGGAGGTTGGGGAGGTATTTTTGCTTTGTTCTGCAAAAGCTATGCTCTTGATGAGTGAAAGGTATGCTTTTGATGAACGAAAGGTGCCCTTTTGATGAGTGAAAGGTATCCTTTTGGAAAGTAAAAGGACTGCTATGACTGTATCGTTCTGCAGAAAATAATGAACTGCACAAGCCCCCGCATAAAAAGGAACAGTACGAAAGCGAACCACAGGGCGTGGTTGTGCCAAAGGGGGTATAATATATAATAGGTGGCAAAGAAAACCAGAGCAGCCGTCACACAAGAGACGAGCATGCCGCGTGTGGCGGTCATTCCTATAAACAGTCCGTCGAAGATGAAGGCCGCCAGTCCACAAACAGGAATGACCAATGCCCAGGGGAAATAGTCTTCAGATGCTCGTATCACAGCCTCATCACTGGTGAGCAGGTGCAGGAATTGTGATCCTCCAAAGGCATAGACGATCGTGAAGACAAGCATCACTCCCCCGCCCCACAGGAACAGAGCACGGGTAACCTCACGGAAAGGTTGCAGCTGCAAGCTGCCCCAATAGCGTCCACCCACAGCCTCACCAGCATAGGCGAATCCGTCGAGGAAATAGGAATACAACGTAAAAAGCGTCATCAGCAGCGTGTTGACAGCCAGTATCTGACTACCCTGCTTGGCTCCTGCCGAGATAAAGAAGAAGTTCACAGCCACCAGAGCAATGGTGCGCAGGAAGATGTCACGATTGACGGAAAGGAAACGGCGGAGAGAGGTCTTGGGGTTAATGGGGTTAATGGGCAGAATGGGCTTATCCCCATGGGACCCATTAAGCCCATGAGACCTATCAGCAAAGTGCTTCCGATAGTACCTCAGCCAAAACACAACCGCTATCAAAAAGCCTATCCACTGTGCAATCAGCGTACCCAGCGCCACGCCCTCTATCTTCATCTTTAAGCCGAAGACCAGCAGCAGACTCATCAGGATATTCACCACATTCTGCAGGATGGAAACCATCATTGGAATACGCGTGTTCTGCATACCGATATACCAGCCCGACAACCCATACAGTCCCAATACGGCTGGTGCTCCCCAGATACAGATATAGAAATAGTTGTTGACCAACGGCTGACTATCAGCTGGCGTATTCATCAGCCATAATCCTGCCTCACAAAGCGGATACTGCAAGACCATCAAGGCAAAGGCAACACTCATTGCAACCAAAAGCGACTGACGAAGCAGGCGCCGCATCTCTGCAAAGTCTCGCTGTCCGTAAGCCTGTGCCGTCATACCGCTCGTTCCCATACGCAGGAATCCGAACAGCCAATACACAACATTGAACAGCATGGAGCCAATAGCAATCGCACTGATATACGCAGCATCACCGATATGTCCGACGATAGCCACATCTACCAGTCCTAAAAGCGGTACCGTGATATTGGTGATTATCGACGGTACCGCTATGTTCAGTATTTGTCTATTTCGCGATATACTTCTTGCCATTGAAGATGTACACAGAACCCTTTATTGGAGTCTTCACACGACGTCCCTGCAGGTCGTAAAGCGTACCCGCTTGAGCCGCATCGCTCAGTTCGATGATGCCTTGTATGCCTGTCGTCGTATGTACTGGTTCGGAAGCGACACCCAGACCGCCCATCGCATTAGCTACACGAATGGTCAGGTCGTCGGTCTCAACGACATCCGTCAGCACATAGCTCTGCTCCTGGGTAAAGGCGATGACCTCTCCGTTCTTGCAAACGGCATAGCAGTAAGCCCCATCAACCTTATTCCACGACAGCGTACCAGCATTCGCATTGACAACAGGTTCAATAAGTTGTGCTGTCAGCATTGTTGGTGACCAGCCATCGCTACCACCCATTACGTTCTCAATGGTATAGACTGCTGCCTGGTCAGCAGTAATGACACAGTCATCGGAACCTTTTGCCGGATAGCAGGCGTTAGTGTTACGGGTAGAGAGATCTATCAGGTCGCCTCTTCCATTCAAAGAGCCATATTCATGGAAGCGCAGCACCTTACGAGGTGTCATTGCCGCCCATCCTTCTGCAATAGGCAGACGCTTAAAGGTGTTATTGATATATGTGGCTGCAGGAGACTCATCCCATGGTCTGCCCAAGTAGAACTTCCTGTTGCCCGTTGTAGGACCATCGATGGTACATTCACTGATGACGATACCCCACTGGTTGGAAGCCGGTGTGTTGGGCGCCACGATGTATCCGCCATCCTGCGTGTGGTTGAAATAGATGGTGCAATGGTTTAGGAACGCCGTTCCATCACCGTAGATGAAGTCCACATCACCAGCAATATAGCAGTCTTCCAGATAGTTACGAATGGTGCTCTTGTTAATGTAATAGGTATCCTGACAGCCCAGCATCTTCACACGCTTGAATGCTTGACGATCGCCACGAGCACGTACCGCCTGAGCCTGTCCTGTGATAGCACCCTTGCCATAGTCGATGCCTTGTTTGATGGTAACGTCTTGCATATAGATATCACTACCCGAGAGATACAGTGTTGCTGTCGTCTCAGAACGGTTGGTCTCTGTCAGCGTCGCAGGATCAGGACAGTTCTCGATGATGGTGTTGTCCATATCCTCGCCTATAAGCATCGTGTATGCCGGAACCTCAGTCATCACCTTTGTACCAAGGTCGTATGTGCCCTTATGCAGGAAGATGCGGAACGGCCATTCTGCTGTTGCCACTTGCGTTGCACGCTTGAGCGCAGCAAGCAGTTCATCGACAGTCTTCACCTCTGCATCGTAGATAGCCACAGGACGATCTTGCTTGTTGCCGAAATAAGCTGTAAACGACTCCGCGCCACCCACCACATAGGTGAAGGATGTTTCCTCTGACACCTGTTCACCCTTGGCATTCTCCCAGTGGTCAAAATACCAGCCGTCTTCTGGTGTGGCGACAAGTTGTATCTGCGAACCTTCCGCATAAGTGTTCATCTTCGGCTGGATAATCACCTCGCCACCAACAATGGGTTTGGCGATAGCATTCAACGAATAGCGGTCAGCTGGTTGTACACCACCTGTGGTATAGAGTTTCAAAGCGGTAACAATCATGTCGTTACCACCGACGGAATTGAGCGTCACGCGGTATTCCTTCGACGGATCGAGAGCCAGCAACAAACTGCCACAAAGGGCATCAGGCGTGGTTCCGTTCTTCTGCAGCATCTTCGGATTGACTGCCATCAGGCGCTCTGTCCCATCGGTTGGTACGGCAATAGCCTGCACAAAATCGCCCACAGAGTTGGCACCCGACACGTATGCTTTCAGCTGACCTGTTCCCTTTACATAAACGGTCAGTGTGAGATGGCTGCTGACGACTACGCCGTTGACAACCTGCAAGGCGTCGTAGTTGTCTTCCTCGTATGACGGATTCAGCGCATTACGGCTGTCCTTGTCCCCCTTGCTCGTTCCTTCGTAATAGTTGCGGTTGATCCAGTTTCCGATTTGGTTCACCGTTGTCGAATCAGGCGTCAGAACCAGCTCGTATTCCTTACCTGAAATCGTTGTCGGTGTATGGAAAGACACATCACCATCGACCACCAGCGTGTAAGGCATGTCGAGATTGATGCGATACAATTGTTCAGGTTTTGTCAAGGCAAACGTCATCTCGTCAGATTGCTGCACGGTGTCATCGGTATAATAGACCGTTGCGTGGGAGTCACTCTCGCCAGGAAGTGTCACCATAGCGTGATTGTATTTCATTCGTACATCAATCTGTTCGCCATCGATGTCTTGCTGTACGACATAGATACCTTGGGCATCGCCCGTCAAATCGGGAGCACCACAACTTGCCTTGAAGCTCCATACAACCGTCAATGCTTCGGTACGGTCGGCCAGATTATGCTTGTTGATTTTGAAAACTGGCTGCAACAGCACATCGTGCGTCATCGGGTAGCTTTTCCCTATAAAATAATGTGTAGATCCATCGGTCCATCCGGTAAGCGTCATGCCTTCCTTGAAGACGCTCTTGTTAGCAGGAATGGTCAGTTCTGTGCCATAGTTCATCGTGATACTTTCCGGAGCAACACCCTCAGCCTCGCCATCCAGCAAGAAGGTAACGATTACCGTAGCTGGACGGACAGCCAATCCTGGCTCCACATACTCAGCGGATGTTTCATAGAGACTCTTGTTGATGATGCCATCGGCAATACCATTTAGGTAGTTTTCCAGATTGGTATAACCATTAGAAGTGACGATGGCAGCATCAGTAGCATCGACGGGATTCAGTCCGATTTCTGTTTCGTAGCTGTCGGGCAGTCCGTCAGCATCGCTGTCAACAGCATATTTGTCTCCACTACGCATACCCAAGTATGGGTAGTTGGTGTAAGTAATACCATCGACAGTATAGGTGTCGTGTTCGTTCAACTGGATGTCGTCAGGAGAATCAATGATACCCTTTTCGTTGGGCAGCGATTCACCGGCAAACTGCGGGTCGATGATGCCAGCGGCCTCATCAAGCAGACGCCGGTCAACTTCATCATAACGAGGCAACGATGCACCAGCCTGTGTGGTCACCTTCTCATAAGCCTCGTATGGCCACTCGTAGGTCAGTCCGCTCAACTGATCAGGTTTGCTCTTTAGCAGGTTGTTGTCATAAACTGACTGCGAAGGCGACACGCTCCAGAAGTTCATGGCGCGTGATGAGTTGTTGTCAACGAATCCAAAGTAGTTGACCGCATTGACTTTTTCCAAATTTTCATCGCTCCAGACTGTAGAAGAGGGACTCCACTTGCTGGATGTCTCAAACTGATTGCCTGAGAGATACCACTCGCCCAACTCCGACTCGTTGTTACCTGATCCGGAAACAAAATATCGTTTGCTGGAGGTATTCAACTTGGTGGAAGGACCAGGACGATAGTAATTGTTAATCATATAGACACGGTTGAATGCATCAGCCTCTGTTGACGCCTGCTCTCCACCATAGATAGAATTATACTGGCTCCAGTTGAATACCACATTATTGGCAAACTCCGACTCCACATGCAGGTCGTGTTCCTGCGGACGCTCCTGATAGCGCACACCATTGAAACGCGGCGAACGGGAATGGCTGTTCGTAATCAGCGTGTGGTGCATGGTGCTATGCTCGCCACCCCACTGGGTAGCGTAGGCACGGGCACCTTTCGAATTCTTGGAGTTATATAATCCTTCGCCGATGATACACCATTGCACGGTGGTATAGTCGGTATCGTAGGCCGTCAAACACTCTTCCATCGACCAGGTCATGGAACAGTGGTCAAGGATGACATGATTGCAGTTCTCCACATCGAGTCCCGTAAGACTTTCGTTGGGGATGTCGCCTGCGCGGAAACGGACATAGCGGATGATCACATTGTCCTTATTGACATTCAGCGGATAACCCGCCAGACAAACACCTCCGCCAGGAGCCGACTGTCCGAGGATGCTCACGTTGGGATGATTCATCTTCAGTTTGGACGTCAAATAGATGGTACCGTTCGTATTAAATAATATGGTACGCGGACTGTCATCGCCTGTACGTAACGCCCAGCGTAGCGTTCCCTCAATGAGTTCATCATCGGTACAGTCGTCTGTACGTGTCACATAATACACCTTTCCACCTCGACCACCCGTCGTATATTTACCATAGCCGTCAGCCGTCGGGAATGCCAGTTGTTCTGTCTGTGCCGTTGCCATCACCGATGTCAGGCACAAGAGTCCCAAAAATGCCAGTAATCTCTTCATTGTTTCATAGGTTTTTATGTTGCAAAATTACGAATAATTAATGATAAAACCAAACAAAACGTAATAAAAACGAGGTCTGCCTCCTTTTGGAAGACAGACCTCAATGAGCATTCACTTCCCCTTATCGAGGAAAACTTTTTGTATCAGGTTTATTTTGCAATGTATTTCTTTCCGTTCATGATGTAGATCTGACCACGAACAGGAGTAGAAATACGCTGACCTGCGATATTGTACATTACACCATTCTTTACAACCTTCTCTGTCGTGATGCTATTGATAGCGGTTGCTGCAGATATAGTACCAGTAATCGTTACCTCGTCGAATGAGAGTGCCTTTGCATTCTCATTGTTCCAGTCAACGGAAATCAACAGACGGTAGTCGCCAGCTGCCAGTGTCAAGTCACCAAGCTCCTTGTAACCACCACCTCTGCTGACCATAAATTCCTTAACAGTCTGTGTTGCAAACAGTTTCTCATGATCGTCGCCATAGAAAGCATTCCAACCTGTCTTGTTTACAGAAGCACACCAGCCATATACCCACTGTCCTTCTGTGGTCTTGTGAGAGTTATAGCCATTGGCTGCATAGCTCCAACCAGAGTTGAAGACTTCCTCTGAACCTTTCATAATGCGAATGTTCGTAGAAGCATTCTGCTCAACAAGCAAGTTGAAGAATACAGAATCGAGCGCAAGAGTCTTACCTGCTGGTACTGTGAAGTCGAAACCAAAGGCAAAGTCCTCGTTGGGAACAGGACCATCATAACCTGTGTCAGTCTTCACTCCTTCATGCAAGTGAGTGCTTGTGTTAGGATTTGAGCACTGGATCTTCCAATAATAATCCACTGATACGGCAGTACCATGCTTACGGATATTGGTTGCAATAGCATAACCACCTTCCTGAGTACCATCTGTCTGTAAGGTTGCGTGTAGGGCATCCGTTTCATAGAACTTCACGTTCATGTCCTTGCCCGTAGTTTCCTTATCCTTAACAAAGTCATCCGTAGTAATGTAGGCGAATGTGTCATAAGTATCAGTACCAGGAACCAACGGACGCTGAATACCAAAGGTCACCTGTTGTGCAAATGCAGAACCTGCCATCAAGGCTGCTACTGCCAATAGAGTAATTTTTTTCATGTTCTTGTTTTTTTTAGTTAGTAAATAAGCACTTGGGCTGAGCCTAAAACCAGCCCAAGTGCCAGGTTATTATTCATTTTAATTTCTCACGTATGGGTTGTATCCTGGGTTCTGTCCGAACTCTTCTGCATTC
>Ga0310691_10001883_pt1 | contig 30036 bp, 26 predicted proteins | sample 176DNAGHGlowgp2_FD_203887 | JGI IMG/M metagenome (GOLD analysis project Ga0310691, IMG submission 203887) | Sheep rumen microbial communities from Palmerston North, Manawatu-Wanganui, New Zealand - 1766 DNA GHGlow gp2 (v2) (version 2) | ecosystem: Host-associated > Mammals > Digestive system >... | reverse complement strand
TCGATAATGGGGAGCTTTTCCGACTTGCGCCCAAAGAGCTGACGGTTCAGCCATGCGACCTGGGCCGTCAGCTCCTTGATGCGAGCGTTCAGGGACTCTACTTCTTTCTTGTGGTTCTCGGACAATGTATGGATAGAGGCGTTGAGCATCTCTATCGTTTTTAGAAGTATGTCTCTTTCTTCCATCGTCCGTACCTTTTAAATATAATGCAAAGGTACAAAAAATATCTGAGAACAAAGAATGTTTTATGTTATAAATAACTAATAGTCAATAATATATGTATAATGACATTTTTACTAAACTACATACTCTCTTCGCTGTGCCCTAAGGCGCTTGAGTCGCTGCTCTGGAGACTCCTGTATGCCCTCTACCATTACCACAAGATCCCGCCACTCCATCTGATAGCTCTGCGTATTCTCGTCATACTCGGGTAGTTTGAAACGTCCAGCCTCCAGACGCTTCACATACATCACCATACCCCCGTCCTCGGCATGAAGCAGCTTCATCAGTTTATGACTGGATCCGATGAAGATAAACACGTCGCCATTGCGTACGTCGCTTCTCATCTTCTCATGCACCACGCCACAGAGAGAACTGATGCCCTTACGCATGTCAGTCCTCCCGGGACACAGATAATACCGCATCGTGTCATTCAGGCAGAACATGGCTCACAAGGCTTTTGTTCAACAATTCGCGCAACACGTCCTCAGTACCGCTGCCAAAGTGGGCACGGAGACCGTTGGGGAACAGAAGTGTCGCACCAGAGGGTACAGCACAGGTAAACACAGGGTCTGAAGGGGCTTTAAAACTGATGGGAGCGAGTCCTGGCATAGATGACTCTTTCTCGGCCATCTTCTTGCGCCAGTAGTTATAGGTGGAATAATTGACACCGGCATCACGCAGGTAATCCTTGACAGACTTGCCACTCTGTTGCAGGTCCAACTGCAAAACTTCAAATCCTTCTTTGGTCATAATACAATAACAGTTGTAGTTTCGTGCACTATTGCGACTGCAAAAGTACAACGAAACTACAACTATTACAACGTGTATTTCAACGGATGCTTACTTAGAAAGATACTGTCTGTTGACGATAAACATTATTCAATCGTGATGCCGATGTATGCATACACGGCTATGAAGGATGCCATCGAAGTTCCTGACGAGTATGTGCCATTCGAGAACGTCTTGAACGTAGCCATGCTACTATTCATGAACTATGTCGATGCAGCCACCACCGTTTCAGAATCCTGTGGTGGCGGTGGTTCCACTCCCTCAAACTGGGGCAAGGACAAGGATGAGGATGAACGTGACTGGGCACGACGTTGCGCCCAACATGCCAACTGGCTATGCAAGCCAATGAGCAGGTCTGTAAGAAAACCCAAAGGAATGCACCGTTAAAAACAAATCATTATGAGTAATAAAAATAAATATGATAACCTTGTTGAGGAAATCAACAAAAAGGAAGAGATTGCCGAGCAGAAAGACAATCTGGCTGAGCAGTTAAGCCAAGTCACCAAGAATGTGAGCGATGTGAAAGAAATCGTTGACAAACTCACAAAAGCGATTGAGGATTTGAAGATAATCGTGTTAGCCGTCACTGCTGCCAGCAAAAGTACTGACAATGCCGTAACTGCCATCACTCAGGCTATTCTTGACAGCCGGAATATTGTCATTACGAATAAACTGGATGATGAGTCCCTCAAACAATTGCAAACCAAATACGATACATATTACCAGCAGGAAGAAACACTATACAAGAAGCATGGCATAGACATTGCACAGATGCTTGAACGGAACAAAGACAGGTGCTATGAGATTATCAACCATGGGGATGGTTCTATTTCGGGAGGAAAACCTTCATGCGGTTGTACATCGTCTTCTGCACCTGTTCTGGCATCATACTCTTGGAGGTTGTCTATGTCCTGTTAATGTGGTTTAATAAATGAAACGACCTATTTTAATATCACTATTTTTTTATGTATAATATAAATTCCCTTTGTGGGATTTGCAATCATTTTTCCATTCAGGTCGTAAGATGCATCACTACAAAGACTACCTGCGTATGGAACAACTACGACACCTGACGGTAGAATTTCTTTTCCTTTCATCACATACACCGCCTTCTGCCGTGAGTCAATAGGCGACATCAGCTGTTGGTCAAACAAAATCCATTGTCTTGCATCATCTTTTGCCGCACGAGTAAATTGCACACTTTCAGTACTCTTCTTTTCTAATCCTTCTTCTATATAGTGGTTTACTGCGTATGTAAGTTCTTCACCTCTAAGTAAAATATTGATGTCAAGTGTCGAATCAACTTCTATCGAATAAGTGACAAGACGATTATCTGGGCTATACTGATATGTACCCGTTTCAAATCGTAACAACACTTCCTCCGACTGGTCTTTTATCTGTCCTTTTACTTCATTCTTATAGGTTAGGTCTTCATTAAGAACTAATGTTCTGAACAACGACAATATCATCTTTGAGTTTGGTTCAAGACCGTCATACTCACCAGTCCATGATTTCTGCATAAACTCCAACGTAGGCACAAACGAGGGGTCTGGTTCAAAGGGGCGTGGCTGAGCATTCATTGTCATAACCGATAATGTGCTTAACAGCAATAAAACAATTTTCTTCATAATCCCATTCTTATTTTTAATAATTCAACATAATCAAGTTTCTCCCAAGTGAACAATTCAACTGCGATGTCTTTGTCACCTTCATACGGATTGTGAAAATGTTTTGTCACCGTTTGAGGCTTTCTTCCCATGTGGCCGTATGAGGCCGTCTCCTCATAGATTGGCTGTCGCAATTTTAGCCGCTCTTCAATGGCTTTAGGACGGCAATCAAAAAGTTCAGAAATTACGTCAGCCAGTTCTTCATCTGAGTACTGCGTGTGGTTAGACCCGTATGTATTGACATAGACATTGATAGGCTCTGCCACTCCTATGGCATAGCTCAACTGCACCAGCATCTCGTCGCTTACCCCAGCAGCCACCATGTTTTTAGCTATATGCCTTGCGGCGTATGCAGCACTTCTGTCCACCTTCGAGGGGTCTTTACCACTGAATGCTCCTCCGCCATGGGCACCTTTGCCGCCGTATGTATCAACGATGATTTTACGTCCTGTCAATCCTGTGTCTCCATGAGGACCGCCAATAACGAACTTACCTGTCGGGTTAACATAATAGTTGATGGAACTGCTAAACAGCCCCTTGATTTTCTCGTCCTTGATGCTAGAAATCACCCGTGGCATCAGAATGTTAATAATGTCATCCTTGATACGCTGTTGCATACGCTCATCGGTGTCAAATTCGTCATGCTGGGTTGACACTACAATGGTATCAATACGAACAGGCCTATTCCCTTCGCCATACTCAATGGTCACCTGGCTCTTAGCATCGGGCCGCAAGTAAGTCATCACCACGCCTTCTCGCCTGATATTGGCCAGCGTCCGCAGTATCCGATGGCTCAGGTCGAGCGACAGCGGCATATAGTTTTCAGTCTCGTTGGTGGCATAACCGAACATCATTCCCTGATCTCCGGCTCCTTGTTCCATTGGCTCTTCACGTTCAACACCACGGTTGATGTCTGCACTCTGCTCATGCAGTGCACTCACCACACCGCAACTGTTGGCATCGAAACAATACTCTGCCTTCGTATAGCCAATACGGGCAATCGTCCTCCTTGCCACATCCTGCAAGTCCACGTATGCTTTCGACTTCACTTCGCCTGCCACCACCACCTGACCAGTCGTGACCAGTGTCTCACAGGCCACCTTCGACTGTGGGTCGTAAGCCAGTAGTTGGTCAAGTATGGCATCACTGATTTGGTCGGCCACTTTATCTGGGTGACCTTCCGATACTGATTCTGATGTAAATAGGTATTTCATTCTTTTCCTGTTATTTGTTTAACAAAATCTTCTGCTATGCTGAAAGTCTTTTTCGATACCGTGTTCCAAAACCCTGCATATTGAGAGGCATGTTCGTCTGCCATTGGCAAGTCGCTGATAATACGAAGCGAGATAAATGGCACATTGTAAGTATAGCATACTTGCGCAATTGCAGCAGACTCCATATCGACAGCTTTTGCCTCAGGGAAATGACTCAAAATTTTCCCCATCTTTACCTTGGAATCAACAAACCAGTCACCGCTTACAATAAGGCCGGGCACTACTCTTCCACTTATCTTACAAGCCTTAGCAACAAGCCAAACTGGACTCTCATAAAGTTTTGGCATACCCTGCACCTGCCCATAACTTACGTCTTCTCCGCAATAGACATCATGATAGGACGTCTTCGTGCTGACAACCACATCGCCCAGTGATAATTCATTACCATTGCCACCAGCACACCCCAAAGTCAACACCACATCAGGCCGTTGCTTACGAATCATTTCTACGCACGCCATAGCGGCATTCACCTTGCCTATGCCACATTGCATGATTACTACTTGGTTGTCTTTGGCAATTTCTGTCAGAAGATTGTACTCTTTTTCCATTGCGACCAAAATACCGATTTTCTTTATACTAGTATCTTGACCAAAAACAGTTGTAGAATTTAATATGCTCATAACCATCAATAGTATTGATAATATGTTTCCCCTCATTTTTTTCCTTCAGTTTTATTATTTGCAAGCCTTTTCAAATGACACAGCAATAGATTCCCATCGCCGTCGCGCAGGTGCATACCATTTCCACGGCAGTAGCGCCAATACTTGCACTCCGCACAGTCGCCTTTCTTCATCCATTCACGGTTGCGATAGGCCTGGAAGCGGTTCTCCCACACCTCCATAAAGTCATCATCATAGATGTTTCCCTGCTTGTAGTCACCACGAATGCTGGTGCGGGCAGAGATGGAACCGTCTATCAGCACAGACCCCACGCTGACCCCAGCCTGACATCCAAAGAAGTAGTCACGTACATCACCCTCGTAATTTCCGAGGAATCCTTCACAACCATAGTTGCAGCGGATTCGCCCTTCTTTTCTTGTTGCCTTGATGAACTCAAAGATGCCGCGAAATTCTTCATTAGTCAGTTTCATGTCTGGGTCGCTTGCAGCCCTGCCGACGGGGAATAAAGAAAAAACACGCCATCGTTTTACGCCTTTGCCTATAAGGTATTCCTTAATTTCGTTCAGTTTGGCATAATTGCGTCGATTTACGCAAGTCACAATGTCGAAAGTCAGTTGCGGCACTTGTACCAACATTGAGATGGCTTGGTCAACACGCTGGAAACTGTCTTTATTTCCTCTCATCCAGTTATGGTCAGCCTCCAACCCGTCAAGGCTGATAGTGATGGAATGAAGACCTGCTTTCAGCAATCCGAGAAACCTTTGAGGGGTCAGGTATAGTCCATTTGTCACCATTCCCCAAGGAAATCCTTTCGCATAAATCTCTGTACATACTTCTTCAAGATCATTCCGCATGAGCGGTTCACCTCCGCTAATGACCACGAACACTTTATGTGGGTCACATCTCCTGGCTACGCTATCCAGTACTCGGAAGAAATCCTCTTTCGGCATATCCTGCTGCCCTGCCTGTACCTTGCAGTCGCTGCCGCAGTGGCGGCAGTGTAGGTTGCAACGCAGCGTACACTCCCAGAAGAGCTGTCTCAATGGGTGCTCCCACAGCAGGTTATGCTGCCGTTGACGCCATAGTTCAAGGGCCAGTTTCCGTCGTAGTGTCAGTGGAGTTGGGTTCATGCTTTCCTATTTTGCCTTTTTATTTATGTTCATAAGGTTCACCTTGGTGGATACCATGTGGTAAATTGTTTTCATTATTTAGGCTTGCCAATTTGAGTGACAGCAACTCTCTTGTAATTCTCTCCCCCTTCAACAATAATATAATCTTGTCTTGAAGATGAAGAGTTGTTTGTTTCATTGGTTACAACATATACAATGTTCGCCCCTTATCCATTTGTAGATGACACATTAAGGAAGGACGGTTTGTGAGTTATCGTCCAATCACCAGATGTCGATATCTTTATTTTACTCTCTTGACCTTCTTTATAGTCAAGCTGCAAACTTTGTGGATCCACATCCAAATCATAATAATTTGGATCAGGGCCATACTCTGCTCCATACATACATGCTGTGAAACCTGTACTTGCACTAAATCCTAATAGCGCAAGGAAGAGCATCAACGCCCTATCATACCAATGGATTACTTTCCATTTCATATCAATTGTTGTTTTTATCGAACAATCACTTTTTTCCCATTTACAAGATATAATCCAGAAGCAAGTCCTCTAATGGCCTCCTCAAAACACTTCCCTTCTACAGAGCGTACAAGAATTCCTTTTATGTCGTAAATATTGTATTTACCTCCATTTGTGTTGTTAAACAGGAGCTTTTCAATACTTGTAGCATGCTCTTCTGCAAAAGCAATACTCAAAGAACGAGTGCTAGCGGAGGACTTATAAAACCTTCCCTCAAAAGGATAAATCGTGCGGTAGTCGCATATAAAAGTACTTCCAGGTTTCTCAGTTCCATTATATGTAAAATAGTCATTTGTCACATTCAATGCATAATTCGTTGCAGACTGATTGTATGCAGAGAAGCACGGGTAAAACGTTGTACCATCATAAGACGAACTGTTCAAATATGAAAATGCAGTCCTTTTTATAGTTACATTTTGGGACGAGAATGTTACTTTACCGGAAACAGTGTATTCTGAAGAATATTTACTATTATTTGGCATGCTAATAATATAGGGAGTGTTTGCCTTAATTGCTGATGCTTTTACAAATCCATTAGAACCAAGTTGATATAACCAGAAAGGTTTCTTTGTAGAATTGTTATTCCAAATAGCAAAAGGAACAAGTTCTCCCTTTGTTTCATGAGAGAAAGTTTGAACTTCAAATGGCAGAGCGATAGTTTCCCACCCTGCACATTCACTCACACCAGTTTCCATCATATAGTTATGTGTATAGCTGATTTTTTTGGCAGTAAATTCCTTTGGGCAGTTGAATACAAGACCATCTTTCAAGACAATTTCATCGGCAATGCCATTTATTACTAAATTCTGAACGCCAGAGGGTGCAATGCTACTATTATTAACATATAATATAAAGTTTTTTGATTTATATCTCCAATTGTCGAAAGATTTTTCTGGTAATTTAGTGTCGCTATTCCAAACAATAGCAGAGGGTCCATACCACCAGAATGCCTTTTCGGTCACTTCTTTTATGGTAGACGGGAAAGTTGCTGAGTATAAGTAATTGTTTTCTCTGTCATTATGAAAAACTGAATCTCCTAATGCGGTTACAGTATAACTAGTTCCATCATATGATATACTATTAGGAATAACCAAATCAACTCTATCAGCAGCAATAGTTTTAATCAAAGCAGTTTTGCTGTCTTTCCTTAAATGATATGTAACGTCATCTTGTGTAAAGGATATTGGTGAATTTTCTATTTCCTGTATCGTCTTAAAATTCTTCCATCCTGCCGTTGATTGGTATTGACTTTTTGTTCCTTTGGGAACATAGAGTGTCGCCGTGGCAAAAGCTCCTTCACTTTGCCAGCCTCTAAAGGCGTATTCGTCAATGGGATAGGGTTTCTCAATAAGGGATGTTACACTGATTAACCCGTCGCATTGATAAAAAGCAGATGAGCCGATTGTTGTCACGGTATTGGGAATAGTGATATATTTCAGACCACTACATTCACTAAAAGCGTCCGATTCTATCTGAATAATGGTATTAGGAATCTGTATTGTTGGCATTGAATTCAAACCATAAAATGCAAAGCTCCCAATAGTAGAGACATTTGCTGGTATGATTGTGTTCTTACAACCAGCCAGCAATTTGTTGGTTTTCTTTTCTATAATTGCATTGCATCCATCTCTTGAATCATAAAATGAATTATTTTCGTCAACAATCACGCTAGAAAGGGCATGACAATAGCCCAATGCTCCCCGATCAAAGTGTGTCACGTTTTGAGGTATTCTTATGGATTCTAATAAATTGCAGTTCCAAAAGGCACTACCAATCCATGTTATACTATTCGGCAAATCTATCTTTTTGATATTGTCGCAGTCTGTAAAAGCATGATGACCGATAGTCGTAATAGTTGAAGGTATGATTATATCAGTTACATTTGAGCATTCATAAAATGCACACATACCTATTCTAACAACTTTTAACCCATTTACTTCTGACGGTATTGTAACACGGCCCTGAGTGGAAGTGCTAATAGCAGTATGTGAGGTGGTCATTCCCATCTCATCATAGTCTGTTTTTCCAACTTGACAGGTCTTGTCATTTGAACTAATCACCTTAAAGGTCATAGTTATTCCTTCTGCTGTTTTAGACGTAAAAATATCACCGTCATTGTAGGCATTTCCTCTTAAATAGGATATTACAGAAATAACAGCAACAAAAACAAATCTATTGTATCTCATAATAATTCTTGTTTTAAGCATTGATTATAACTACGGAGTTACAGGGGTGGTATTGTCATCCACACTAGGAACAGTGGGTGTACTTCCTTTTAAGTCTTGATATACAATAACTTTCGAATCGGGATAATACGATATGCCTATGGACGCACTTTCAATTGCTTCAGCATTAATGTACGAGAAATAGCGGTCGCCTTCATTATCTGTTCCGTTTTTGTACGATTGGTATTTGCTACGTAAATAATTGTTTATCGTAGTCTCACTCACCCCATCTTGTATTGATAATTGCACAATCCAAGCTTTCCCTTCCTTCAATCTGAAGGTCACAACATTTATATAGTCATTGTGCATATAGTATCCCATGACGTTATCTTCGTAAACCAAAGGACTACCATATAAAGTAACTATCTCATCATAAGTCTTTCCAAGTGCGGACTCTGCATAATCCGGCCACAATTCGGTATTCGGTGAAGAAATTAAAGTCCATCCCTCTGAGGCATAGTTGGCCAAAGATGGCGCAACAATGACACCACTCTCGCCTGACATCAAATCACTGCCATCAATAGTGCGTTGGTAATCGGCATCAGTAGTAACTTTTAGAACATTTCCTTTGATTCCTTTGCTATAATCATATCCAGAGTGGAAACTGCCATATACGTATGGAGTATAACCATCAGCTTCAATTGTCAGACTATAATTGAGGGGGGAAGAATTGTTTTTAATTAGGTCATAGCCAGGAAGATTGTCAGAACCGTATACAACAAATTCATTGGTCATTTGGTCTGATCCTGTCAGAGATATATTTTCACTTTGCAATAAAACTTTTGTACCTGCTTCGCCTCGAAACCGTAATCGCCACAAAGAAGGAGCCAGTACGACCGATACAATTATATCATTTCCTTGGTTATACATATATTTACCCTGACCAGAATATATCGGTGTAGTCTCATCAAAGGTAAATTTATATCCGGTCTGCTCTATTTCATTATTTGCGAAATAATATGCGTTACAGACATCTAGATTCCGGTTTGACGGCAATGCGGTGGTTGTTACCACAGTCCATATATCTTTGCTCGCATTATAGGTTGCCGTACCATTTATAGCTTTGTAGTTATGGGCATAACCTTCCATAGAGGACGTTGTAAAAAATGCTATATAGACACGACTTTTGTCTGGCCACGCATAACTTGTAGAGCGTGTCGTTTGCCCATCATACAATCGCAAATCACCTTCTAAGTGCATATTATAAACATGAATTCCCGTCTCTTGTTTATCAGACTGATACTCAGCAATATCTTCTATTCCATCATTATTTGTACAAGCAGTGAGGGAAAAGATTGCTGTCATAATAACAATAACACATGCTATACTTTTAATGTTTTTTTTCATATAATCTACCTGTTATGTTTGTTAGTTTTACTTTCATTTTCTTGTGCCACCTATATTGAACATCAGCCCAAGCGAAATGGTTTGTGTCCTTTTGAAGAAATTATCGCTTACGCCATCATATTTTGACTTGGGAGTTCCAAGAGGGTATTCGTAGTTGAGCATCAGACAGGCATTCTTTCTTCGATCTATGTCTATGGTAATACCTCCATTCAGAATAACACAATTCCGATCTTTAGTCAAATCTATAATATTGCCGTTAGTTACCGTATTGTCATTATCAGAAATAGTATAGTGGAATTTGAGTCCCAAGTTCAAATGAAGCATATAGTTCTGAGGCCCAAAGAAATTCAGTCCTATGGCAGTGTTGCCGCTTAGTTGATGCATGGTCTTGCTCGGAGCTGTCCCCGTCACGATGTCATATTCACCCACAGTTTTTTGGAGCATATTCCATTGAATACCAGTTCCGACATAAACCTGAAAGTCTTCAGACGGTCCAAGGTAGAACCTACAGTCCACCGGCCAAACCATTTTCTGATTGCTGTCATCAATGCCCTTCACCTTCAGGTATTTTGCCGTGATGAGCGTCACTGATGTCAGGACATCGAATGTGAACTGCCTGGTAACATAGTCATGCATCGTATAGGTTGCACCCAATCCCCAGTCGTGGAAAGTCTGCGTGTCACCCTCAATGCTAGTAAAATTCGGATTCGCAGTATTATGCATGCCTCCAATAAAGCCAAACTGATGCACAGTGCCAATATAACCCTTGTATGGTTTCACCTTTTCAGCAGCCAAACCACATATAGGATAGAACTGGAGTGTGGTCATGATGACCATCACCCAACTCCATTGATAGATTCTATGTTTAAGCTTCTTGTCTGCCATAGGTTCAAAATGTATATCCAACACCCACTGTCAGCAGCGGTATCTCTTTCCACATATAAGTCACACCGGCCTGCACGTTATAATGTTTCCAAACATTTAGCGTCACTCCCAATTCCACGGGCACTGTATTATATATAAAGGTGTTCCTCTCCTTGGCGTCAGTCAGAAGGGCCTTCTCCTCGACGGTCAGGTCATCACCCGTTGAAAAATCGACTATAAAGCCCCATCCTGCCTGCGCATAAAATCCAAGGATATGGTTAAACCAATGATTCCACCCCACAGCCACCTTCCCTGCATGTAGATCATCGGTGCTACTTTGGCTCAGTTTCGTTTTCAGGTCCTTTGGCAGGCCGGCGGGGATGTCGTTCTCAGGGATGAACTTCCTCCAGGCATTCTTTCTAGTGGGGCTACCATAGCCGAAGGCGAAATAGACGAAATCGGCCCTGTGCTTTTGAGGCGCAATATTAATGCCCACATTCGTCTCATAGTATAGTTGCGACACCTTCAGTGAGAGCTGGTTCTTCTGCTCCCACTCCTCGTGTGTGAAGACTTGCGCTGTAGTGCAAGCACAGGTTATGACAGTAGCCAAGATGCAAACGATTCTTCTATGCTTCATTGCTTGCGCTTCATTGAATAGATAAGTCGTGCGGAATGTTCTTCTACCGACATCAGATTGTCATCTTCCCGGATCCAATCTCGCAAGCCATCTTTCTCGCCTGAGAACCATATCCGTTCGCCATACTGAGGTATAGTGACGAGACCTTTCACCTTTCCGTTGTGGTACTCCATCTGGTCGGTATTGAAATTGAGCAGGGAGTCGTATTCTACAGTATATGTCATCATCTGTCGCTCTTCGTCAAATGCGAATGTTCCATATTCGTGCTCGAACTCTTTGTAAAGGGTGATCGTGTCTTCGGTGTTCACAATACCCTGTACATGACTCTCATAGAACCCGTCGGACGAAAAGTATACCAAACGCCGGATGGCACTCACCACATCGCAGCCACTTGCCATCGACTGTTGTGGGTCGTATCCTACATATTGAGCCATCCACTCACCAACCATATACTCTGTCGATGTAGTAAACACACTGTCAACCTGCACAGCAGTAGAATCTGTAGTCACAGGTGTATCTTCAGGTGGAATCGGCCGCTCTTCGTCGTCATCAGCATCTTTGATACAGGAAACTGCTATAATGCTTGAAATTGCAAGTATTATTAAGCATTGTAATAATCTCTTAAATAAATACATCATCCTTTTTATATTTGATTTTACCTGTTAATAACTTTGATTATTTGATTGCCTCTTTTAATAATATATATACCCATACCCTTTTGTCCAATCATCATTCTGCGACCAGACAAATCATACATTGTTTCTGGTATATTGTTTCCACATGTAATTTCATGAATATCGCTTACCCATGGGATATCGGTACCGTCAAAGGCCTCCAATCCGTTAATAAATACTTTTCCGCTTTCTACTGAAAGAGGGATATATTGTGGAATGAAAGACGCCCACCATATTTCACCTTCACAGCATATTCTGTCACAATAAGTCCATAATGAGTCATTCTGTGGAAGAAAAGCTATTTGCAACCTGTAATTCTCATCTGGCATGTAGCGGGATATTTGCGTGGAAATACTAATATTTTTTCTCACACTATAGCCACTGACACTTATGGGGATTGTTTCCGAAGCAACTGACAACATCCTGCCATCTTTATCAGTAATAATCACAGAAAGAACACCATTTGACAACTTAGGCATCGGGTTTACTATAGAATCTATCTTGAGTGTGATGAAACTATTGGCTTCATTGTACTGAATATCTACATTACCCCCTATTGCCAGTTTCTTTAAAGATTGTGTTTGAGAACCGCCAGTCCACTCATTAATACCTTTTATGGTGATTCTTGGCCATTCTTTACATTGTATATCGATCTTATTATTATCGTTGTCAGTACATGAGATCCTGAGCATATAGTTTCCTCCTGGAATGTCTGTCGGAATCTGGCATGAAGCGTAATAATTTGTTAATCCTCTCTTAGAAGTGATTGTAAGGGTACTTTTATATAGTTCAATAGGTTCTGTCTCATTGTCTTCATTATGTAGTTCAATACTGAGGCTGCCAGTAAAATCATTAGCTGTTTGCATGGCCAGCGTCCGAATACGAGTTGGAAGGAAATCACCTACAGAATATTCACTCTTCAGTAAATCAATACTACTACAATTCAGTTTTGTGGTTGAAATGCCGTCTTCGGGCTTCATACCGATGAGCATAGAAGGCTGACTAGCATAATTAGAACCCGAAGAACCACCGGTGCCCGTCGAAGAAGGGCGTAGCATATTCAACAAGTAATAACCATTGCATAATCCATCCCATCCCCAATTTACATGATAGTAGGTTGTTCCATCTTCAGCCTTCTTGAAACCATCTATGACAAAAGCGTGTCCAGATTCTAATCCTTGGCCTGTATAATATACTGGCCGTCCCTCCATCAATTCCTGTTGCAGTGTTTCGTGCCACTGCTCGTCTGTGTAAGTATCTGGATAAGCAAATGTTAGGTCAGAATCGTATTTCAGGTACTTTACCAAACCTTCTGCCGTATTTTCGTCATTACTACCGCTACTGCCTAAATTGTAATCCATTTTTACTGCAGCACCCACTGCTTGAAGAATATTGGATACTGGCAACACATCTTCCGTAGTTGGACAGCATGGGTATTTCTCACCATTTATTGAAAATGTATTCCCTTCTTTTAAGAACACTAAATAATTATCACGCCCTCTTGCATTAGACAGTGACCATTCATTTGTAGTGTTTGAGCGTGCTGCGCAATAAAGGTGATACTCTCCATCGGCTAAATCAGAAGAAACGTATAGCAGAAAACTCTTATTGCTAAGGATACGTCCACTGGAACGTGACGCAACACTTGCCGAAGAAGAGGCCTTGCTCTCAAAATTTCCATTTGCATTTATTGCCAACAAGACAACTTCCCCCTCAAAGGACGATTTCCCCATAACAGTCAATCCACTTATACTGATATAGCATTTAGATAATGGTATCGAATTGTGGTCAACATCAATTGAACTTAGAAAATAAAGATTGCTATTTATAATCGTTTCATCAAGTGAAGATAAATCCTCTAAGGGAATATACGAGTCTAGCAATTTATCCCACTCAAAGACTGTTTTGCCAAAGTCATAGTTGACATTCATCCTGCTCGATGTGGTCGTATATGAAATACGACCAGTCCCAGATACTGGCCATTGATGATAGCTCATTATTTGAGAAAGCGCAGTAGCTACACACCCAGTTGGACAATGATTCCCTTCAATTGTTGGACACAACAGGTTGTATGGGTTGTCTTGCCCCCATTCCTTGTTTCCAAGCAAAGGAACTACATCTACATTGCCAGTCCGTGACGCTTTCATCCATTTTTGAAGTTCTTCTTTTGTATAAACACTATTGAACCGCCCATATCCTTTTATCCACGCTTTTATATGAGAGGGCAAATCGTTAGCCTTGAATTTCGATTGATTATCATATGCTAATAGAATTGTATGCTCACCGTCATCTGCAACCAACATATATCCAGGTAAAGTGTCCCTCCCAGCTTTGTCAGTTCTTACAATGGCACAAACTGTTTTGTTTTCGGCATCCAAGATCGTGCTTTTTAAAGTTAAGTTCTCTTGAAAGTGCTTGTCGTTACACCAAATCTTTTGCGCAAATGCGTCTACGTTTATTTTATCGCTTTGCTGGGCTACCGCAAAAAACGGTAGCCACAGCAAAACAATAGAGATAATATGTAGTCTACGGCATCGCATACCCTCCCCTATTTTCATTCGCCAATTCTATAAACAACTATGTTATTTTGTATTTTCTGCATTTGCTTTTGAGAAATCTTGCCTTTCTGTGGGGAGTAATTAGCAGAACTTAAATTTCTAGCTGCAGAAGATGATGCAGAGCCAAATGCCACATTAGGATTGCCAATCTTATTATTTGCATCAAGTCCCCATGTACATACAGTAAGAAGATTGCATGTTCCTGACTTCAGAGTCGTAGCAACACTAGTCCAGTCATGTGCTTCCAATTGTCCTGTAGTCCCCCAATTATAAACATAGTATGCATACCAATGCCAATCACTATTATAATCGTCTTCGTCTGTGCTAGTAGCCAGATAATATGATTTAGCACTGTTTTTGAGAGTAATATCATAAGTCCACTTTGTTGTTGATGCGGCCTTGATATTTGATATTTCTGCGTAAGATAGGGACTCAGAGTTCGTCTTGAACAGCTGCCTTAGAACTGGTCCTCTTTTTCCTGAACTGTTTTTTGCAACAGCACAGAGGTAATATTCCGTGTCTGGAGAAAACCATTCTGAACTCGTAGTTTTAAACAGATAATCTGCCTCGTCAAGAGTATTTGGATTTGTGCCATAAATCTCACTGACCAGTTGGTCGTCTGTTAACCCTTCAGCGCCAGACTTTGTAAATACCGTGTAGTCAAACGTAGTTGCCGTGCTTCCAAGTTTCCATTTCATGACTACTCCATCCGTAAATGTAACAATGTTGTCCGTTTGAATCGTTGCGTTAGGATCTATTTCGTGTAAAACCTCCCAGCCAGTATGTGAATTATCGGTTGGTATAGTTAGATAGGCGCTTTCACCAACACCCAGATTGCTTGAAGTCATTTTTCTTGCATAACCAGCATTTCCATTGACAACTGTTATTGTATTATCACCAGAGTTGATTATAAAAGTGCCATACACATAAGGTGTAAATCCGTCATTCTTTACAGTTAGTTCAATGTCCTTCTGAGAACTAGTAAAACCTCCAGTTTGACCATTAAAAGCACTGTAATATTTGATGTCGTTATTTGATCCTGGCAAGGTAATCTTAGTACCAGAAGTTCCTTTGAACCTTAGCCTCCATGTCATCTTATTTAGTGTGGCATTTATTATTATGGATGTTTCTGATGGATGAAGATATGTTGCACTCGTTGTGTAGTAGCATGCAGTATTCTCATTCATAGTCACATTCGTATCTTTCATTCCGCTGGCACCATAAAAATAATAGAGTTCACAGGTTCCTTCGCCACTAATAACAGGTAAAGTCTCATAGGTACCAATTGACCATGAATTGTCTGAAGAACTGTATGTAGCCAGTCCGTCAATAAATTTGCTACCACTTTTAAATCGTACAATAAGAGTTGCAGCATTATCCCATGTGTATACCATACTTCTTGTAGCGCGTGTGTCATCGTAACTGGGAACACTACAATTCAAATCTAACTGATAATGATACATCCCTGATTCGTCAGGCATAAGAGGATTAGGTGTACTCTCTGTGTTGCTTTCATCATTAGAGCAAGCAATAACAGTCAGAACCATCACTAAGATGAGACACAAACGATTGAAAATATTTGTATTCATATTTGTATTATTTTTATTTGTTATTTTATCTCTTTGTCACTCCCATATTCATCTCGCCCAATCACAGTTCCTGCTTCTTGTAGTATGTTAACTGTCACCGACCGTCCACTGTTTCTCCCTTTAATTGTCACCGTGGCCGCTCTGCTGCCAGAAGAATTAACTGCCGTTTTGATAGTAATGGTACCGTTGTTATTTCCACTGGAAGGAGATACGGTGCACCAGGACTGATTTGATGTTACTGTCCATGAGTCATTACTGGTGATTGATATCGTTTTACTTTCACCCTCTGATTTCATTTGAAGAGAATTTGAACTGGTAAAAAGCGTGTAAGCATCTTGAGATACCGTAATTGTCTTACTTCCACTGTTCGTTCCTTTTACAGTAACAGTTGCACTTCTTGAGCTAGAAGACGAATTCTTTGACGTTGTAATTTGGATGGTTCCGTTGTTCGATCCCGATGTTGGAGATACTGTACACCATGATTGGTTTGACGAGACCGTCCAACTATCATTACTTGTTATTGTTACATTTTTCATTTCTCCTGCTGGCGTTGTTGAAAGTGACATCTGACCAACAGAAAGTGTGTACGTAGTAGTTCCTCCTCCGTCAAGATTCTTGTCTTCGTCATATTCGTCCCGTCCAATAACAGTATGTATATTTTCCTCATCTTGAGTTACTTGAATTTCAACATATTTCCCACTACTTGTAGCCGTAATAGTAATTAATGCGGAACGTGAACTTGACGTTTTATTAGCTTTGGCATTTACCTTAATAGTTCCGCTATTAGAGCCGAATGTCCGATCTACTTCGCACCAGTCTTTTGAGGATGACACAGTCCAGTCTGTATTGGAATTAATGGAGAGCGTTTTGGATTCTACAGAACCACCAACAGCAGAGAATTGTAAGGATGTGGGGCTGACATCAAGAATCAGGTCAGGATCATCAGAATCAGGATTCGGGTATAAGCGACCATTTTCCACTTTGTAAATAACGTCATAGACAATACCGGAATAGTTGTTGTTCTCATCAACACCCCACGTGACAATTTGGAGATACTTGTCTGATGTCTTTGCCGTAAGCCATTGTGTTGCTCCTTCAGAATAACTCCTGAAAAGTTTCTCACGTCCACCAGAATTTCCCTTGTTAAAGGTTGTGGTATGAGTCGTTTGGTCACTTTTATGTTCCAACCAAATATTCCAGGCTACCTTTAAACCATCGCGCTCGTCGTATTGACCAAAATCACCTTTGTGATTCTTCATCATGTCAAATTCTGTATCGCTAGCACAGGCATAGGTGTAGTATTTGCTGCATGTTCCAGACTCCTTTTTCACCTCCCATTTGTACCAGGGGCCAGTATCGCCATCATGGACTTCATTAGCTACTTGTCCAGAGGGCTTAATAGTTGCCAATGGTTCTTCTTCTTTTGCTTTTGTCATGAAGTCATTTGTGAAGATGTCACCATGATTCCCATTTGAAGCGAAAGCTGCTGTGACAAACACATATCGTGTCTTTGGCTGACATTGATCATAGCAAATTTCCACGCCGCCAGAACTTGGAATATTGACGCGTGTCCATCCACTTCCTGACTTTGTTGCATCTTGAATTATCTGGTTGTCATTACCTTTTACGTTATTATAGTCCGCATCTGTATATACTTTATAGTAAAAATACTGGGTATTATTACCAAAATCAACTACACATGCCATGCCATACGACATAATCAACTGGCTGTTATCCGCTATTCGAGCAAAACAATTTTGTTCATACGCTGTTAAGCGCTTTACGGAGACTTTCTTTGATGTCTCTTGACCATTATTTTCTGCTTTAATTTCAATTTGGTCGGAACAATCTTCGGATGAATTGTTGTCTTTTGTCGTAGTAAGGGATATTGTCATTGTTCCACTTCCTCTTGATGAAGAAGCCGAGAGCCAGTTTGGGCAATACACAATGGACCAATTGGCATCAGTCTTAATCTCCAAATCCTTAGAGTCGCCTTTTGTTGACAAGAACGTCAAATCAGATGGGTTCAACGATAGAGAAGGCTTTGGTGTCGGTTCAGCATCTTCGCCTCCCCCTCCACCAGAACAGGATGGGAACAGACATCCTAACATACATGTTGTTATCATACTAACAACAACCTTTCTTTTCAATTTTGTCTGTAATTTCATATTAAATAATTTTAGTATTATTATATTCGATGTTTAATAATTTTGCTGTTTCATAATCTGACTGTGAATCACCATAATACATCAGGCATTGTTTTTTCGGATTGATACCTAATTCACGAAAACGTTCTATTAATACATGTCTGGGTTTTATGGGTTGTGTGTCCTTTCTTCCAATTATCGCGTCTATAGCATTATCACCAAGTATTGTTCTGCAAACAGTTTCGGCCAATTCCTGTTTTTTATTTGTCAAAACGATAATTCCTATTCCCCTGGCTTTGGCATCGTTCAGTATCAAGTACTGCTGACTAATAACAGTAGTACTTGTCAAACTGTCGAGCGCATATTGTGCATCGTACCTTTTTCTAAACTCTTCTGCACTGATATTGAGCAACTTTGACAATTCCACAAACATCTGTTCCATGTCCTTGCTGTGATAGTTGTCAAAGAACTCGTTGGAAGGTATAGTAACCGATGCGTATCCTTCGACAACACGCTTGCAGGCATTGACAACTGTGGGGAAAGAATCCACCAATGTGCCATCCAAGTCGAATATGATGTATTTCTTATCTTTCATTGTCTTTATAAATAATTACTGACAACTTTTTTCTAAAAGTCCTACTTGCAGAGTCTCCTTTCCTGAATCCTTCACCCAGACCATTGGGACGGGGCGACGTTTCGTCACTCAGCCGTTTACCCGTGAATTCCCGCCTATTCTCGCCTACGGGGATAGAATAGATGCATAAGCCATGTTTCGTCTCTTTCGCATCAAAGTAGCAGACTGGAACTTTAATGGAGAAGACCATGATGGCATTTTCCCTATCGACATCTATCTTGAATCCATGAGCGACTTCTGTTGTACCATGATGTGATATTGTTGCGGTGGTATCATTCAATGCAGCCACCAATGGCAGGACATCAGGTCGTACCACACGGTTGATGCTGTCATGCCCTTCCTCCTGTCGTTTTCTTTGAGATGCTAATACCGCCTTCACTTCATTCGGATGCCGTTTTACCCTATTCTTAACCATCGGCGCAGATGGAAAACTAAGAGTTACGGTGTCGGGCTGTTCTATGAGGATATTCAGCCCCTGCATCAAGAACGTCAGTTGTGTTTCTATTTTGTAGGCTGTTATCCGTATCTCCACACTGTCGTGCTGCTCCGAAGCCTTCACGTCGATGGAGTCAGGCACAGCGGCAGTAACTGGCAATATACCTACTGCCAGCAAAGAAATTAACAAAACTATTTTACTTGTTCTTTTCATTCTTTCAGATTTGCATTGTTTACATCGTCAATTGAAAATTTAACCCACTCCCGAATATCAGACTGCATCAGCTCTTGAATGCTTTGACTGTCTTGACCATCCATTGGTGGCGGCATCATCCCATCGCCAGCTTCCTGTCCTGGAGGAGGCATGTTGGCAAAGTCATTAATGGAAAAAATGCCAATGGCCCACCTCTCTGACAATTTCCTGTCTTGCATCAGCAATATCTTAGGTATTAGGACGTAATAATTTATTAAATCGTTCTTTTGGTCCATCTCAACATGAAATCGTTGATAGCCCAGCTTTAGTACGCTGTTTTCGTAACGAAGCTTCGCTCCATTTTTATTAAGTGCGGAAATAAGAGGTCTGATATCAGGTCTCTTGTTTTGAGCATCCTCCTCATGAGGGCGAGCAACAGTCTCTATTTCGTCTTTTACATCAAAGGCAGACGGCAAGACTACTTCATATTTCTTTTTCTTTTTTCCTGAAGGGTCAATATAAAGGGACACTTTCTGCATCAAGAACCGCATCTGCAGAGCCGGATGGGCAATGGAGAGGTTCACCAACAGGAATTCATCATCTGCCGACAGGTTTAGTTTTGTACCTTCGTAGATAACGTTGAAGTCCACGCATTGGGGGTTCTTTTCAATAAATGCAGCCAAAGTATCTTTTTCCTGCGCTATTATTGAAGCCGCTGGCAGGAAAAGCATCAAAACAATATTTGTAATCAGTTTCGTCTTCATTTGTTTGTGTTTAGATTGTAAGTAAAAGAAAGCATCGCATAGCGACCCAAGATGTTTGTTGTCATCTCCCTACGATACAACTCTGTTGTTGTCTGGTAGAAGCTATTATCTTGATTGAATATATCGTTTATCGAGAATCTTATTTCACCCTTCCTACCCTTCAGAAATTTGTAGGCTAAAGCGGCATTACTGATGACGGCATTAAATTGTGAGGTGCCCGAACCGAAATAGTTTGTCCGTCCACACTCTAATACGACTTTCAATGCCGTCTGGAATTGCCAGTTCAGTTGACCGCCGTATGACAGGGACCAATAATGGATGTCCATATCATTGAAGGTTAGGTTTTTGCTGCTATTATACTTCCCGTTCACATCTAAGACAAAATCAACATTCTCGCTGATATTGCTGCCTATAGTCAAATTGCCGCTCCAGTTCCACTGGTTTGTAAACTGTTTGTTGTTGTCCCAATATCCAGGAACTTTGCTATACTTTACCATGGTTGAGAGATTAACATTTGAGCTGATTGCCTTCAAAGGCACTCCGTATGCCACTAAGGAACTCCAACTGAAGTATCCGTCCGTATTCTTGTATGACAGGATTTCTGTGTTGCGCCTCTCTCCTTCTTCCTGATAACTCTCGCTGGCTAAAGAGCGTAAAGACCCAATATAGTTGTCAGCCTGTTCAAGATTGGCAAAGAGCACGAATACAGAGCCATTCTTAGAAATTGGCAATACCAGGCGCGCCATCAGATTATGCTGATAGGCAGGCTCCAACTTGATGCTTCCCCTAATAGCCATCACTGCATTAGAATTATTGATGGCATCATGTACCTGAGCAAGTCCGGGATATTTATGTGAAGTTTTGTATTGTATGAGCAGTTGGCCACGGCTCAGTTTATATCTAAAGATTGCGTAGGGAAGGAATGTCTTGTAACTGCGCTTGAAATAATGAATGTCATTGGCGTTATACATATCATACATTTGGAATTCGGTACCAGCCACTAAACTCACCCTTTTATAATTCATCAGATATGACGCATTGACCAGCAGGCCGCCAAAGTTAGACCAAGTAGATCCACTCAACAAAGTGTCAACAGAATATTCTTCAGCACCATTGGCCATCATTTCCGTCTTACGTCGCATCAGCCCGTATGTCTTGTTCCAGCCTGCATCCAGTTTAAGTCTATGATATTTGTTGATGGGATGAATATACGACAGCATGTAGGTGTAGGTCTCTTGTGTGTTTTTGGCCATTGTACTTTGGTGCGCAGACTCGTCGGTCTGCACATTGGCAAATTCCATGCTAATGTCCTCATGAGTATGAATCCATGAGACTCTTGCATCAGCGGTCAACGCACGACCCAAGGTGTCGAATTTATGGATATACATTGCCTCGCCAGATGTACTGACCACATACTGATCCGTGTAGGTGTCTTGGTTCAGCAATAATGAGGTGTCAGTCTGTGCAACGGTCCAGTCTGTAAGCCGTGCCATCTCTTGCTTGCTCTGATAAGCAACGGCAGGACGCAACATTAGGTAGTCGTTTTTGCTAATTTGATATTCATACTTTGAGTTGAAACGATGATTCAAATTGTCATTGTTTACCTTCATATCTTGTAAATTGTTGCTGGCCGTTTCTCCAAAGTATTTGTCAAAGATGTGATAATCAGTATAGTTGTTAGAACTGTTAAACAGATAGTGGCCAGAAAATTTCATCTTCTGTCTTGCCCATTCGTCCGAATAGTTTGTACCAATGGCTTTTGATTTGGTAACACCATAATCACTGACATCCACCATCATCGACGAAATGTCATCTGATGATGTTGGATGAAAACTGTTGTCTGACACTCCTTTGCTATACGGTGATTGGCCTGGTGCACTGCTTGATGCAGTTCCTGTAGAACTGAGCAGGTCAATCATAGAGAAGTTCTGTTCATTGATATTATTCCATTGAGTAAATACAGACCAGCGAATATCGTTGTTGAACAGGTTATACATGCCGTATAGTTTATAGACATCGTCTATGCCATAGCCTGCAGTTGCCTTACCGAACATGCTTTTGGCTGTTCCACGTTTAGTGGTTATATTAATGGCTTTCTTTGTATTGCCATCATCAAATCCAGTCAGCTTCGCATAGTCTGAAAGCTGATCATATACTTGTATTTCATTGATAATGTTTGCTGGTAGATTCTTCAGAGCCATTGCTATGTCGTCCTTAAAATACTCGCGTCCGTCAATCTCCACCACCTTCACCTGTTCTCCATGAGCCTCTAATTTGCCATCTTTCATGCCTACACCGGGTAATTTCTGAGATATAAGGTCATACGCTGTAGCATCGGTATTAACTTTATAATCATCAGCCTTATAAATGGTTGTATCTCCCCGCATCGTTGCAAGAGGTATCTTACGTTTGATAACGACCTCTTCTAGTATGGAGGTCTCGGGAGTAAGTGCCAGTTTTAGCGACACTTGCTTCTTGCTTCCTGCAACAACTTTTGAAATAGACTTATAGCCGATATGTGTAATTTTGATGGTTGTATTCTTTCCTTGGGGCAATGTAAATGTAAATTGTCCTTTAGCATTTGTTGTCGTTCCAAGTTTCTTTCCGTCAAGTGTGTAGGTTATACTGGCACTTGATACAGCCTGAAGACTCTCTGCATCAGTTACTACACCGCTGACCAGACAAGTCTGTGCTTGCATTATTTGGGAATGAAAGCACAAACCGATGAATGCCAATATGATATGCAATTTTTTTTTCATTGCTTTACTCGTTAAGTAGGATGATCAACAAACCAGCAATGGTGACAAACGCGCCAATAAGTTCTCTTTTGGACACCCGCTCATGGTTGATGAGGAATGCCAGTATCAGAACGAAGACGGGTTCTGTGGCACTGAGAACAGAAGCCAACGACACGCTGATGTGCTTGATGGCCAGCATGGAGAGCAGGAATCCTCCATAGGTGATGACCACTACGTTGAGCAAGAACAACAGCAACGTCGTTGTTTGCTTAAGCGGAGCATACCATGTTACAAAACGCTTGGAAGTAAAACCAATGAACATCACCGACATGGTACTGAAGAACATACGCCAGAAGGTGGCTGTAGGAACGCCTACGTCAACGATGGACACCTTGACCATAATGGACGAAATGGAGAAACACAGGATAGAGGCAAAGCCGCCAATGATGCCACGAAATTTGTTGGGATGGTCCTCCTGTTTGCCAATGGTGACAATAATAATACCGCAAAGTAGAATCATGGCACCTATGTATTCTTCTATACTGAGCACTTCGCCTAGCAACAGGAATGAAAGAAACATGGTAACAATCTGTCCCAGCATAAAATAAAGCACCTGTACTTTAGCCCCCAAGTCCTGCAATGAACGGAAGAAAAGCGTGTCGCCAATAGATATGCCTATGATTCCACTGAGAGCCAGGAAGAAAAAATCGTGCAGACTCAAGGCATCGAAGCCACCAGTGCAGAGGATGAGTATGAGCATGAGTACCAGACTGAACAGCCCTTTGAAGAAAGTCATGCCCGCCGCAGGTATGACTTTCCCAAGACGGTCAAAGACAACGGTGGCGAACGCCCACGACGCTGCCGAGCCTAATGCTGCTATGATGCCTATCCACTCCATTATGGCTATTTGACGATTTACTATTTATTTACGGTTTAGTTTGAATTTCAACATATAACGCTGCGGGATGACCTGAACATAGTCGGTGAGTTCAAAACCATAGAACGACAACTGGTATTCTATCAACTCGCGTGAGATGTACGGCCCATGGTAGGGCAGAGTGTCGTCATCTACAGGACCGTTGTCAACGATAATCAGTTCACCATCAGGTTTCAATTGCCTGACCAACGACTTCAAGTAGGTATCACGGTCACTGTCAGAAATGACACCGTACATGATATGATACAAGGAGCACATGAACATCATATCCACTTGATCCGGAAGTTCTAGCATATCCTCCTTGCCTTTAATCACATCTACATTCCGGATGTCAGTCTCTTGAAGGAAAGTCTTCAGGCGGTTTATATGCTCGTCCTTCAGTTCTAAGGCATAGACTTTTCCGTCGTTGCCCACCATGTTGGAAAACTTGTAGGTGAAGAAACCCGAGCCTGAACCGATGTCGGCAATGGTTTTCCCCTGTATATTTCCCAAATGGCTGACAATGACAGGCGTATTTTCCCATGTAGGACGCTTGGGGTTCAGTGCCAGGATATAGTCCTCCAAGTAAGATCGATGCGTGCGTCCTACTTCGCCAGTCTTTTCTAACAGCGAGTCAGAAAGTATGCGGATGGAGTCGTTGCCCAACTTGTACTTATGAAGTAGGTAATAGCGCAGCACACGGCAACTGTCATCCGTCAGATAGTGGTAGAAACTGTTGTTCAATGGGTCTTTAAGCATCTCTTTTCGTTCTGTCTCTGACGCAATCTTGGCCTCGCAGAGCCACTGTAGGGCAGAATATTCACCACCGAAGTTCTCGGCAGGAATCAGTTCGTCATATTTCTTTATGGCAATCTCCGCCAACGAGCGGTCGCCGCCCCCCATAAAGTCATAGACGTAGTTGGCTGCATCGATGCCTCGGTCGGTAATGTCGTAGGAGTCTAGGCTACCAATATGTACCACCGACTTCTGGCTTTTCACGTTCAATACTTTCTGGTTCTTCTTGGATCTGACCTCTTGGCGTGGTGTGAACCCGTCGCTCCGCTGCATGGTTAGCATATAGCGCTGCTCGCTGAGTTCTTTCAGCGCAACTGTCTTGAAGCCCCAGTAGCCTAACTGGGCTTGTACAAGCCGTGGGTCAACATGACAGTTGTTGAGTTCCTCACCGTGACGGTTCAGATTATCGACAATGACAATATAACCGCCAGGTTTCAGATGCTCCTTGATGCTGGTGAGCATTGCCTTCCGTTCGTCCTCGCGCGACCATGTGTATATAATATGGTATAAGGAACTCATCAGAATGCAGTCCACTTGGTCGTCCACCCCCAAGTCGTTGCTTTGGGTGTGGATAGCTTTAAGATTCTTAAAACCGTTTTTTGCCATTATGTTACCAACGTATTCTGCGTAGGACTGTTCCGTGTCGGTTGCATAGACGAAGCCACTCTCTCCTACAAGTTGCAGCAGTCTCAAGGTGTTATAGCCAAATCCACACCCCATATCAACCACTTTGTCACCTTTTTTCAGCGGCATGGAAGCCATCACCTGTTCGGTCTTGTCCCAAATGCCACGAGTAGGGTCATTGAACATCAGCAGGTCATCGTAGTAGGTACGTTGTGTGATGTGCTCTTTAACTGAACGTGGATGATAGTTGTTCAATTCATATTTCAACACAAGCTAGTTCTTCAGCTCCTTGCAACCCTCTGCTGTGAAGTAACGATAGAGGTCCTCGGTGAGTATGTCGCTGCGTTCCGAGGCACTGCCGTCACGTTCATGCAACATTCGGTTCAGTATATATGCCAGCGCTCCCCATGACTTCTCTTTCATCAAGTCATTGTCTGCCTTACGCTGGTATATGTCACGGACATACCTGATGGAATCCGGCTCTTCGTGATCAATGGCACTCAGCAGTGTGTAGGCAACTATGGTATCATTTTCATCGGTGGGGTGTGGGTTCATACCCACACGCACCAGCGATGAAGCGTCTTTCAAGAGTATTTCATACTGCGCCTTCACAGATAAGCAGTTGATGAAAGAAAAACTAACTGCTAATAATACTAACCTAGCTAACCGTGTAAACATACAAGTATGCGTAATGATAATGATGAAATGCCTATTGATTGTACGGGTTCAGCCGTCCTTCCATGAAGTCGCCCGCGGGGAACGACTGGTGCTGAGGCTCGTAGAAGAGATGTACCAACTCGTCACTATAGAAAGCCCCCTTTTTTGTAAGTTCAAACTTCTTGTCATCTTCTACCGCAAGTCCATATTCCTTAAGCAGGGCAAACTGTTTCTGGAATACGGTTTCGAGGGCTATGCCATTGTTACGTTCGAGGAACAGTTTCTTGTCGATATAGTAATTCTTCAGAGGCAGGATGATACTCCATCGCATTTGTTGGTCGGCATTGCGGCGCAGGCAGCGGTTGGCAGCTATCATACCAGCATCCGTCCTGCGGTAATACTCATCAAAGTCAGGGGTGTTGATCATAAAACGATCGTTCAGGCTGCTGAAAGCAGAAAGCCCAAAGCCAACCTCATCCCTCAGTCGGCAGCACTGATTGTAAGCATAAAGCGAGATATTGCTCCTCTTCTTGGTAAAAACACGACGCAGATTCTCACGGTAGCCGTGGTCTTCGAGAATGAGTACGCTCATCTCTTTCATTCGGATGGTATCCTCTACGGATATCAGTTCATCTGGATGATAACCAGAGAACTTCTTGATGGTACCTTCCTGATCACCGTAAGGCTCTATCTTCAAACGATAGAGTTGTATCTCTTCTGTACCAAGGGTGCAGGCTTCTTCTAGCACGTCTATCCAGTTCTGGAGTGTCTCACCGGGATGACCATAGATAAACTCAATGTTCACTTGGAAACCCATTTTCAAACAGTTCTCTATCGACTCCTTGGCCGTAGCAGCATCGTGCGAGCGGTTCATCTTCTTCAGCACAGCATTGTTCAGCGACTGAATGCCAATGGTCAGACGGTCGCCCTTGAAGTCCTTAATGATGCGCAGTCGCTCCAGTCCTTCCTCGCCCACCAGTGTCGATGGGTCGACATCCCAGTTGAACTGCGGACAGTGGCTGATATCGACATACTTGGTGAAAAAGGTAAGGAACCGCTTTAGCTGGGCGGGAGAGAGGTCGGTAGGTGTACCGCCACCCATAAGAATGGTGCGGCTCCTTATCTTGTCCATTCCGCGGAAGCGGAGCCAGTTCAGCATCTCCTTTTCCAAGTGCCCCAGATAGATGTCTTTTGCCTCGTCGCCACAGTTATAGTGTGATGGGTAGTGACAGAACAAGCAACGGCGATGGCAGAACGGAATATGTACATATACGTCAAACTCACCAGGCACCACTTCCTGGAAGTCGCGATAAATCTCCTCCGGTGCTAGTGGTGGATAGTTGGTGATTGGTGGGTAGTGTACACCGGCAGGCGAGAAGTCGCCATGCTTGGGAATGAGTCCTAATCGTTGAAACTCCTGGAACTCCTCCCATCGGGGAGTGGATAATGCTATATAGTCGCGTACCATATTTATATATAGTCTAATGTCTTAAATCTGTGATATTGTCGGTCTTCATGCCAGCACGGCTCAGAATTTCACGGAAATGATCCATCTGAGGACGGATTCGCTTAGCAGAATAGATGGGGAAATGTTTCTCCAACTCTGGCGGAGTACCATCGTGTATGGTTACTGTATTGCCACCTGCTAACAGTCCAAGGTATTGCCCGTCGGGAATCATCTTCTCTAATGAACTGGTGGTGGGCATTAAACGTTGCGGATTCATGATGCGCAGTAAGGCCATCATGTTCAACGTCAGGTGTGGGTCACCCGCTGGTTCATTAGCGTAGGGGGTGTTCTCTGCCGGCACAAATATCGTTGTACTGTTCATGCCAAGAGGGAGCTTATGTGCTAACTGAAGGTCAGAAACCAGGTCGTCAACACTCTGTCCTGGCAGTCCGACAATATTCCCTGACCCGATACGGAATCCTTCTTCGTGAAGCAACTCTATGCAATGTAGCCGGTTCTCCAACGTGTCATTGGGCTTACAACGGGCAAAGAGGACAGGATTGGATGCCTCGAACTTCAGAATGTAGTCATTGGCTCCCGCCATTTTCAACTCGTGGTATTGTTCTTTTGACAGGTTGCCGCAACACAAGATAATACGTAAGTCTGGATGTTCTTTTTTGATTCTTCCTACTGCTTCTGCCAAGTCGCCAATAAAATCATCGTTGATGTTCTCGCCTGACTGTAACAGAATAGTTTGGCGTCCCTTTTCAATGAGGTGCTTCATCAAGGCTACCATCACATCAGCACTCAACGTATAGTTCACCGACTGGTCTTTGCCGCCAATGGCGCAGTAGTTACACTTCTGGCGGCAGACATTTGAAACCTCTATCACGCTACGGACCTGAGCCCTGTTCTCAGGAAAGAATTTAAGCCTTCTTTCCTGAGCCAGTGAAAACAGCATCTCCTGAGCATTGCCGCGAGCGAGCAATGCATCTCTCAACACTTCATCAGGATATTTCTCTTGATAGAGCATTTCGAGAAATGTTGGAATAGTTACAGTCATATTTTTATTTCTTTTTTGACATATCCTTCATCTCAAATTCCAAATCGATGTTAATATCATCCGTTAAAGATTTGAGATAGGTGTCTTTTGTTATCCAGTCTCGCATACCCTCACGCATTTCTGTAAATGTTGTTTTCTCAGTATATGTGGCCTGCTCACTATTCTTGCTAATATGTTTCTTGTCATAAACTCTGTAGGTTTGATCTTTATAATTGAGCACCGAGTCATATCTGCATGTATACGTAACAGTTTGTGTGGAAGAATTGTAAGTGTATGTACCGGCTTCGGATTCAAACTTATAGAATCTTGTCTTATCTGACTCTAATAGTTTTCCTGCAATAATGTTGGTATAGTTGCCGTTGGGTAACAGGGTAAGAGTTCTTTGAATAGTAGTGTTTTTTTGTTGTTCTGCATCCCAGCCCTCATATTCCCCAAACCATGAAGTCTGAAGATAAGATGCATCAGGTTTAAAGTTGTTGTCAACAGGACTGTCAGATCTGCTTTGCGTTTTCTTTGTTTCTGTTGTATGTTCTACGTCTGTCTTTGGCGTCGAATCATCGTCATCCCCACCACACGCAGTTAACATAGTACATGGAAGAACCAAGGCGGTCATCAATAAATACTTGATTTTCATAATTATAACATTTTTGCCTACAGTCCCCGGAATCAGCAATTTTTAATTGTGTTTGTTAATCTATGTGCCATTCATTCGATGCGGGAACTTTATTCTCCTCCAACAGCATACTGATTAGAATCCAAATAAACACCTCTTGACACGGCACTTCTTTACTATTTTCATGTACCCTAATAATGCACAAAATCCACACTCGCTCCGTCTATGACAGAACGATGTGGATTTCTATTATTGTGCGTTTGGTCACGATGCATACTCAATAACGGACTATTGCCCTCTGCTCCTGCGACCTCCTGCAAGAATGTTAGTAATATGATATAGAGGCTACATATATAAAAGAAGCGTGAGATCCGTACTCGTTGCTTATCCCGGATTCCTGGCCTTCGAACTTGCCTTCCAAAAAGATAAGCAACTTCGAAGCCCACGCCGATATGAATATAGTACCCCTTTGCGGAATTATGACACAGACACATTGTAGTATCTGTATCTACAAAGGGGATGCGTATAGACACATCCCGAGGACATCTACTGTTGCATCATCACTTTTGGAAGTTCAGAGTGTTCGAAGTTCGGAACCCAGCAATGAAGCGCCTAGTAAACGCCTTTTTATAAAATGTAGTGACCCTCTATCCCCCCCAATGCCCGCCTTGATGTAGCGGCATCGCCTCTCGCGGCTCGGCGTGGACTGTCATGTGTCTGAAAGGCTTGCCGGACACGTCCGACAGTTAATCAGCACAAAACGATGAGAGTCGGCAGCAAAGGTACATAAAAATATTTATTCAACCTTCATTTTTTACAAAAAATATTTGAAAAAATTCATTTTTCCTAAAAAAGACTTAAAACGGAGCAGAATCTTTCTCCCTCTCAAACCTGATGTC
>Ga0310691_10001882_pt1 | contig 30048 bp, 16 predicted proteins | sample 176DNAGHGlowgp2_FD_203887 | JGI IMG/M metagenome (GOLD analysis project Ga0310691, IMG submission 203887) | Sheep rumen microbial communities from Palmerston North, Manawatu-Wanganui, New Zealand - 1766 DNA GHGlow gp2 (v2) (version 2) | ecosystem: Host-associated > Mammals > Digestive system >... | reverse complement strand
CCGTCATCCGTTCCTGCCGATGGGAGAGTTTGCCATCGGTACCAATACGGCTGCTTATAAAATGGCGAAAACATACCGGATATTTGAACAGCTGCCCATTCTGATCATGGAAAAAACGGGGCCGCATTTTGCCGTGGGAGACACCTGCTACAGCCACGCAGAGGATAAAAAGGTTTATAATCCGGACGGAAAGGAAATCATATCCAGAGAGAATGATTTTTCGCTTCTCCGGGATACTGAACCGGAAAGGGCGTATTTTAACTGCCATACCGATATAACCATTCCGTATGATGAGCTGGGCAGGGTTACGGCGGTCATGCAGGACGGAAAAGAGGTGGATATCATCCGCGAAGGAAGGTATGTACTCCCCGGAACGGAGATGCTGAACGCATATCTAAACTGACGGCCGGATTGTTGACAATGCATAATGTTTTTAGTAGAATTATACGGATGGAATGCAGTTAAACTGCATAAAGTATTTGATGAAAACGAAGCGTATAGATGTCCATCGTCTGCGTGTCGCATTTGTGGAATGTATAGCGGAGGAAGACGAATGATCACAGTCTCAGTTGATGATCAGATCAATGTGGCGGAAGAGATAGCCGGTATAATGAAGAAGCTGGATGCCGACGGGATTCATGAAGCATTTTCGGATATCCAGAAGGCGCTGGCAACCGTAAAACTCAGACAGCCGGATATTGCCTGGCTGGATATTGAGATGCCCGGAATGTCCGGACTGGAAATGGCGATGGAGATCAAAAAGGTTTCTCCGGCGACGAATATCATCTTTGTTACCGGACATGAGAAATTTGCCTACCAGTCTTTCCAGCTGCACGCCAGCGGCTTTATCCTGAAGCCGGCGACGGAGGAAGCGTTAAAGCGAGAGATCGATAACCTCAGAATGCCTGTGCAGAAGAGGCTTACCGGCGTCTGCCGCGTGCAGTGCTTCGGCAACTTTGAGGTCTTTGATAAAGAAGATCAGGCGATCAACTTTAAGCGGAGCAGAAGCAAGGAGGTTCTGGCCTACCTGGTCGACAGACGCGGGGCAATGTGCACCTCCGGAGAAATCTGCGGCATCCTGTTTGAGGATAGAGAGGACGGAAACGCTTTGAAGAAGCAGCTTCGCGTATTCATGTCCAGCCTGCGGGATGACCTCAAAAAGCATGGTGCGGATGAGATTCTGGTCAAGGGATGGAACGCATATGGCGTTGACTGCTCCCTGTTCGATTGTGATTACTATGATTACCTGAAGGGTGAAAGCTATGCGGTAAACTCCTTCCTAGGAGAATATATGCTGCAGTATCCCTGGGCGGACATGACTCTGGGTGAGCTTCTGGAGAAGCCGGAGTCTTTCTAGAAGATAAGGAGTTCCATAGTGATCCGGCGGTTGACCGTAATCCGGTTATTGAATGGTAACCGGCAGTTATATACGCAGCTGACCTTATATATGTAACTGGAGAAAAACATTGATTGACAGTCTTGATTTTAAGGCACTGAGGCTTTTGCCCTACTTTGTCCTTGCTGTTCTGGTCGTGATCCCGGCCATCAGTCTGGTCCTTTGCCTGACTACGCCGGCCATTGCGCATGGTGGCAGCGAGGTTGCATACAGGTGGATGTCGGAGCTGATCTCGACACTGTATTTTGTTAAGTATGTGACGTCCATTGTCTTATTTCTTATGATGTACGGCCTGTCTGCACCAAAGGAGTCGCCGGCGCAGTTCCGGATGTCGTGGCACTTCTGTATTTTTTTTATGGCGGGAGAGCTTATTATGCAGGTGGCAGCCTGGGCGATCTCGGTTAAGTTCAAGGGCTTTTTGGTCACTCTCATCTGCGGAGGACTGACCATTCTTCCGGATCTGGCCATTATGATGGCCGTCTGGTACATGTTTCGTGGATTTGCCTGGATGAACCGCCGGATGGAGCAGAAGGAGGATGTGCTGTTTTTTAACAGAATCGGCACCTTGTGGATCATCACCCACAGCTTCATCACCTTGTTCTACATTCTGCTGTTTTCCATCTGCCGGTATATTAAGGAACGGTACGGCTTTGTTAAGGGTGCGGTTCCCGAATGGACGAACAGCATAGGGATGGCGGTTGGCGGGGCGCTTTTAGCTGCGACGCTTTGCATGATCCCCATGATCGTGCGGATCTATCAGCAGATCCGGAAGAGCTGCTACGACTACTATCTGTATATGTACAACGGCGGAAGAAGCACATAAGATCCGTTGATTTTGAAAAGGGCGGCGGATGACATAGAATAGAGGAAAGAAGACAGAATGTCTGAAGTATATGGTAACAGAGAGATCATCATCAATATTGCCGATCTGATCCTGATCTTCCTTTCTGTGATCATGGCTACGACCATTCTGGTTGTGGCCGTGAGGACAAAACAGCAGACCAGAAGGATGGGCTGGTTTATCGGCGCCCTCTGCATGGTGATGGGCGGACTGAAGGCACAGCTGGCAGCTGAGAAAATGTTCGGCAATGCCGTTCTGCAGGCGTCCGACTCCTATCTGGCCAGGTCGCTGGTATTTTACTCACTGGTGGCGCCGCTGTTCAGCCTTTACTTTATTGAAACGGAAAGAGAAGAAGGACAGAAGTGGGACGGCTTCTTCTGGACGGCGCTGCAGAGTCTGATCGCCCTTCTGGTGATCATTCTTGTTCTGTTCAGCAAGGAAACGTATTTTGTATATTTCTACTTTCTGGTCCAGTATGTGATCGTGGTAGTCATGCTGCTGATCTCTTCCAAAGATATAAAGTCCAGTCTGGGCTTTGTGATCGGCGCGGTTTTTCCCGTTGCGGCAGCCCTCGTTGGCATGACTACGGGGCGGGCGGATGCGCTTGGCTTTTCCATGGTCATGCTGCTTCTGATCGTATTCTTCGGCTATCAGATGGATACGGAGCAGGAACTTCTGAATAAACAGATGGAGCTCTCCGAGAATAAGATGAAGGTCATGATGGACCAGATCCATCCGCACTTCATCTATAATTCCCTGCAGCAGATCGCACTTCTCAGCGACGAGGATCCGAAGGCGGTGAAGCCGGCCATTCTGAGTTTTTCAGCATACCTCAGAAAAAATCTGGAATCTCTGACCAATACGGGGATGATCCCCTTTATGGAAGAGGTTGAGCATGCGGATATCTTTATCCGCCTGGCGGAGATCCTGCCGTCAAGAGCCTTTACGGTGGAAAAGGATTTTCAGGTGACGGATTTTTCCATTCCGGCGCTGACCCTTCAGCCGCTGGTGGAAAATGCCATCAAATACGGGATCGGCATGAGCACGAAAGGCAGCAAGATCAGAATCCGGACCCGGGAGGAGGGAGGATATATCCTGGTCAGCGTGGTGGATGACGGCCACGGCGAGCAGACCATGCTCCCTACTCAAAAAAAGCATAAAAGTGTTGGCACGGCAAATGTAAAGGCGCGTCTTGACACTCTTTGCGGCGGTACCCTTGAGGTGCATAAGCTGGAAAAGGGGACAGAAGCAGTTATCCGTCTTCCTGCATTTAAGGTAAGAGAGGAACTGCAATCCGGAGAAAAAAGGAGGAAAGGAGATATTCAAAAATCAGAACAGAATGTTGAAAAAACGTGATTTTTAACAAAAATATTTTGTTATGCGATTTATTCTGTTGCATTTTTCCGAAATTTTGTTGCACTTTTCATAGTAATTGTTGCGCTTTCCGGAAAATTTGTTGCGCTTTTGTTATGTTTATTATGCTATTATTCATTCAGTAAGAAACGAAGACCTATTTTTAAGGAGGAGAGAAAATGAAAACTAAGATGATGAAAGTGGCAAAGTGGCTTGGTACAGGCAGTAAGAAGAAGATGTTCGCTATCCGTACGATGGCAGTTCTCTTTGTATCTGCAGTAGTCGTTTTAGCCTACAGCGGTATTACCTATGCGGCAGATTTCATGTCTGTTGTAAAGCCTGTTGTTAACCTGATCAACGCACTTGTAAATCCGCTTCTGGCGATCGTTGGTGCCGGCGGCGTTATCTTCTGCATCATGCTTGGCGTTAAGTATGCAACTGCTGAAGAGCCTCAGGAAAGAGAAAAGAGAAAGCAGTCTCTGAAGACCGCCATTATCGGCTACCTGCTGATCTTCATCCTGGTTGTTGTTCTTAAGCTTTCCATCGGTCCGCTGACAGAGTGGATGCAGAACAGCTCCAGAACAGAGAATGTATCAACATCTCAGACAACACCGTCTACAAATTAATCCTGCAAAGGGATGTGGGGCTGCGGAAAGTGGAAGTAAAGAAAGAGGATTCAAAAAGATGAAGAATAGATTACTGAAAAAGTGCATAGCGGGTGTCATTACCGCAGGCATACTTCTTTCTACCTGCGTTCCTGCAGGACAGGCCCTGGCGGACGATACGACGGCCCCTAAGGAAGGTGTTACGACGGATGCGGGCGATGATGAGGTGTCTGATAACACGCCGACGGAGCTTCAGGATGTGAACGGCAGGATTTCCTACTGGGAGTGGGAGAGGCTGACGAATGACAATGTCCGGAATCTGCTGAACGACAATGAGTTTCATGCGGCGATGTTTGTTAAGGCTCATGCCCATTATTCTGAAAGAACGGTAACCTTTGACCAGGGCTTTATCTCCATATACGGAGATAAAGAGCATCTATTCCTTGGACCGGCGAATACGAGCACCGAGCTGACCAAGCTTAAGGATCAGACAAGCGCCGGATGCTATCCACAGTTCATTTTCGGCTATGATGAGTACACAGCCCTTCAGATGAAGGAGGACCCGGACGGCCAGCTGCTGAATGATCATCAGGACTATTTTACACAGGATAAGTTTATCACACAGGGCGGTCCTATGGGCGTGTTCTTCATCCGGGCAAGGAGTTTTGAGAACGATACATCGCATAAAACACAGTCCGGCCATGATATTACGGTTAACGGGCATACGGGGAGCGAGGGTTATCACGGCCCCTGTACCTGGGTCGATATGGATCTTGCTATTTGCCGTTCATCCTGTAAGACGGATCCGGGCGATATGTCCTATCTGGATATCGGAACGGGACAGGATCAGAAGCTGGACTATTTTCTTGAACCGCACTATGCGAATAGAGACGGACAGAAAGACGAAGCGAATCTGAGCTTTTCGCACACAGGGAATGGAAACCGTTTTCATCTTACGGTATTCCGGCACGATCCGGGTTTTAAGCTCTGGGTTATAGATTCTTATCTGAAGGAAAATGATGGAGAGGGTTACACCAATCTGGTTTCCTGCAACGGCTGGACATCGCAGGTAGATGTTGAGGATACACAGGCGGTAGACGGCGACGATGACAATACGTATAATGCCTGGGATCGTTTCAACGGCTCGTTCAACAACGCTTTTGAAGTATATATCGGCAAGCAGTATGTTTTCTCTACGTTAAAAGGTGAGAAGAATCCGGATTTCCGGGGAAAGATGGATGAAACCACCGGCGCAGGCGGAATCCTGAATGTTGAAAAGGATACTGTTCTTTCAGTCGGAGAGACCTTCTATCCGGACCGCAACGGAAAATCACAGAAATCCGATGGATGCGTAATCCCGGAAACCTCAGTTGTAAAGGTTAAGGAAGGCGGCGTACTGTCGGTGGACGGAGCGCTGATCAATAACGGAAAGATCATTATTGACGGCGGAACCATGATCATCCGGGACAACGGTTCGGTCGCTCCATACGGGCAGACCAGTGAGGGCACCATCGAGTGTATGAACGGAGGAACGATCATCATCATGCCGAACGGACGGCTGTTCTCCGTGCCCAACAATGATAATGTACCGGATGTCAGCCTTACCGGCGGATCGGTTCTTGTCAATTACGGACTCTGGGTTAACCATTATGCACAGGTTGACGGTTCCAGCAAGGTTGAGGTCCGCTGCACGGACAGCAGTACCGGTATTCTATATCCGGCAGCAAGTCGTACGGATTTTACTTATCTGTTTTTGAAGAATAAACGTATTTCGGCCGGAAGCTTTGATATGACCAATCTGAAAAAGGAAAATGATCCGGTCACCGATAATTATCTCGGTATCCGCGGAATGTATCCGTACGTGGAGGATTCGAACTTCCCGGATCGGATCGCAGGTACTACGGATAATGGCGTGATCATATTGGATAAGAAAGCCGAAATGAATAATATGAGTGATAACGGCTTGGTAGATTACACCGCTTTTATTAATGTACAGCGTCTCGAATACTGATCGGGTATTCGGTACCGGCGGGCATGGACGCATGCCGGATTGCCGGAAGTAAAGGAGGGCCTCCTATGAAAAGATGGCAGAAGATTTTACTCAATGTTTTTGTGCTGATCCTGATTGCGGCTTTGTCGGGTTTTTTGATCCGTTCCATCGGAACAATGATCCCCAAGGCAATCAAGGGGGAGAAGGCCGGCTTTGATCTGAAACTCTTTCTGTCATGGAAGACCTGGCTGTATGGCGCCATGGCTGCCTTTGCGGCTTTTCTCATCTGGATCCTTTCCGGAAGCAATATGGATTCCCTCCTGTTTTCGAACAACAAAAAGCTTCTCGGTAAAGACGGAAACGTGGATGTTGTCAGGGGTTCGCTGGAAAACAGCCGCTTCCTTACCGAAAAGGAAAGAGATAGTTATTTTCCGGAGTATCTGTACAGTGCCCTGGGGCATGTAAAGAAGGACGGTATTCCGGTCAGGGCGGTTCTGAATGCCAAGAATCAGCTGGAGGTCAATTTCCTTCCCGGCGCGCACAGCCTGATCATCGGTGCTACCGGTTCAGGTAAAACAACGACATTCATCAACCCCATGATCCAGCTTCTGGCTGCAACAGCTGCGGGAAGCTCCATGATCATGACGGACCCCAAGGGAGAGCTTTTTGACCTGCACTCCAAGTATCTGAAGTCCAGAGGCTACAAGGTGCTTCTGCTGGATCTGCGTGATACCTATTCTTCATCCCGGTGGAATCCTCTTGAGGGTATCTGGGATCAGTACCAGGAATATGTGGAAGCCGGCAAGGGCATTCTGTTCCACAGGGACAGCATGAGCAAGTATCCGGATCTGAAGAGAATGGATGGCGAAGGCGAAGAGGGTAAGCCCTGGGCAGAGTGGAGAGGAATGGCCTATGCGGATCTTACGCATTGCCAGGATGATGTTTCCGTAACCCGTCAGAAGTTCTACGATGAAATGTATGAGGATCTGAATGACCTTATCTCGGTTATCTGTCCGATCGAAAATGAAAAGGATCCCGTGTGGGAGAAGGGTGCGCGTTCCATTATCATGAGTACCTGTCTTGCCATGCTGGAGGATTCCGAGGATGACCGCCTCGGCATGACCAAGGAAAAATTCAACTTCTTTAATATTAATAAGGCGCTCACCAATTCCGAGGATGAGTTCTCCGCATTAAAGAAGTATTTCGAAGGAAGAAATAAGCTTTCCCAGGCCTATACCCTTAGCCGGCAGGTGCTTTCGGCTGCGGATACCACACTTTCTTCCTATATGTCAATTACCTTTGATAAATTGAATATGTTCAATGACCGCGGTCTTTGCGGACTTACCTCAGCTACCGATGTAGAGGCGGAGAAGTTTGCAGACCAGCCTACAGCACTCTTTATGAAGATCCCGGATGAGAAGGATACCCGTCACGGACTGGCAGCCGTATTCATCCTGTGTATGTACAAGGCGCTGATCAAGGTAGCATCCGCGAGAGAAGACCTTTCTCTTCCCCGGAATGTATACTTCATCCTTGATGAGTTTGGTAACATGCCGAAGATCGAGAAATTCGACAAGATGATCACGGTAGGCCGTTCCCGTAAGATCTGGTTCAACATGGTGGTACAGTCTTATTCCCAGCTGAACAATGTTTACGGTGAAAAGGTTGCCGATATCGTAAAGAGTAACTGTGGTATGAAGATGTTCATTGGTTCCAATGATATCGGAACCTGTGAGGAATTCTCCAAACTCTGCGGTAATATGACCGTCAGAACAACGTCCACATCTTCATCGATCGGGTCCAGGGCGGGAGATATCAACCTTTCCGCACAGACCCAGGTTAGACCGCTCATTTATCCTTCAGAGCTGCAGATGCTGAACAATAAGGAAAGTACCGGTAATGCCATTGTGGTTACCTTCGGTAACTTCCCTCTGAAGACCAAGTATACCCCCAGCTACCGCTGCCCCTTCTATAAGATGGGCCGGATGGATATGGATGAGCTGAGAAGCCACATGTTCAGGGCGGATGAGGTATTCTACGATCTGGATGAGAGAAATGATATTGTTCTCGGAACGGAAACTGATGATGAGGAGGATGCATCCGAAAGCGCTTAAGATGCATGAACCCGAAGGATAAATGAATAACATACAGGAGCAGGAGAAGCGAATGAAAAATTGGCTTAGAGGAACACTGATCAGTTTGGGTATACTTGCCGGAGCGGTTTTGTCCGGCGGGCAGGTTTATGCTGCCAATACGATCGGGTATACCGGGCCTCTTGACCCTGTAACAGGGGAGCCGATCGGAGAGGGAGAGGATGGTTCATCCACGACCAATATACAGATCCTGAATGAGTACTCCTGGTATGATTTTGACAGCAGCCGTTTTGTCTATGCGATCGGAAACGGGGAGATCCACAGTACTGTTGCCGAGGGAATGGTTACGACAGATGAGGTTGTTCTCAGCTATATAAATGATCCGCAGATCGTCCTTTACAAGGACGGAGAGCAGATCACTCCGCTTCCCGAAACCGTCAGCGAGCCCGGCTCCTACGTGATCACCAATGCGGAAAACGGAGAGTACAGCGATTCTCTCGATTTCCGGATCGTGAAAAGAGTTACGGGAGAGCTGTACCAGTATGTTATTCCTGAAGGCTTTTATCTGACAACGGTACTGTTCAACGGGGTGGATGTAACAACCGGATACGGCTCTGTGGATATGACAGAGGAAGGCTACTATGATGTTACCTATGTCTGCGCTGTAACGCAGATGAGTTATTCTCTGAAGGTCTCTGTTGACCATACGCCCCCGCAGGTGGTGTTTAAAGGACTGAACAGCAAGAATCAGGCGAAGGGTCCGGTTACTCTGGAGGGGCTCGACGAGAATGATACGGTATATGTAACTTATAATGATGAATCGTCACATCTGGACATGAAGAACCGGCTGACGGAGAGCGGAAGGTACAGTGTGGTTGTTGTGGATGAAGCTGGCAATGTGGTTTCGAAGAATTTCAGGATACTTGTATATCTGAACGTAAAGGCCTGGATGTTTTTGGGAATCATTGTACTTGGCCTTGCGGGTATTGCTGCAGCGCTTCTTCTTTCCAGAAAGAGACTTAGAGTCAGATAACGATGAGAGATGCAGGGTAACCGGGAGATTTAGCTATGTTACTATTCCAAATACAAAATAAAATGATGGCTTTTCTAAGCATGGATGATATCCTCGACGGTGTCAAGACCTTCTTCATGTCGATTCTTGATTATACGCTCTGGGCCGCGCTCTATCTCATTGAGGTTACACTCCTGTTTTTCATCAGCCTTATGGAAAAGCTGATGATGATCTTTACAGGTGAAACGCCGGTAAAGTATAAAGGCGAATCCATGTCGTTGATCAACGTCTTCTTTACCCACAGCTCTATCCGGAATATTTATGGCGGGATTGCTGTGATCGGTATTGCCTTTGCCTTTGCTTTTGCCATTATCGCCGTGATCAGAAAGGTTCTTGATCTGAGAGATAAGCAGCAGGGCATGACACTGGGTGTAATTCTGAGAAATCTTCTGAAAAGTATCCTTTTGATCTTCAGTATGACGGCCATTATGATGGTGTCCCTTGAGACGACTAATGTATTGATCCAGCAGGTATCGGCAGCTATTGTTAACGGAGGAAGCGGCGAAGAGGGTGCCGATGAGATATACTTTGATGAATCGGACTATGCGGCAATGGCTCGTATGCTGAATAAACTGGGTAACTATTCGGTAAATCCTTCTTACAGGTCGAGATATAATGTAAATGCATGCTATAACGACCTGAGGTCGGAGCTTCAGGAATTGGGAAGAAAGGGCGTCTGGAACTACCGCTACAGGAATTCAACAACCGAGGAGATCCTGCCCGAAGAATTATCCTGGCAGCTTGTGCTTCTTCCTATAGCACAGGCGGCGAATTATAATTACGAGATACCGCTGGATTCCTATGATGACGCGATCAACTCTGCGGTGCTGAACGCAATGGATATCATGAAGGCCAATCCCCATATCTATCCGTTATCCAAGTATGAGAGGGACAAGACGGCAGGGTTGGATGGTATTATTCCTCTTGACCGGGTACTGTTCCTTGCGGCTACCATGGGAACCTATAATGGCGGAACAGCAGCGCGAAATAAAATATATGATGAGAATCCCAGCTTTTACGATCCGCTCCGTTATCCCTACTTTACCGGTGAGAAATCAATCTATTCTTACAGGGAAACGGTACTGAATGACTTCAATCCCAGTCCGTTTACCACGAACTATATGATCGTTTATATTGGTTCCATCGGGCTTCTGACGGAGATGCTGACCATTATCCTGACCTGCGGCGTACGTATATTTAACCTTCTGGCCATGTATGTTGCTTCGCCTCTGGTCATTGCGGCAATCCCGCTGGATGACGGCGGTAAATTTAAACAGTGGACAACAGCGTTCGTGGTACAGCTTCTGGGTGTCGTGGGTATGGTTCTTTCCCTCCGGCTGTTCATTATGTTCCTGCCGGTGATCTGGAGTCCTGATTTTACGGTAAGTGAAATTCCGGTCATCGGAGATATTATCACCATGTTTGTCAAGCTGATCATTACCTATACGTCTCTGGAAGCGGTAGGTAAGGTAAACGGTATCTTTACCGGTATTCTGGCAGACAGTGCCGGAATGCAGGCCATCACAGCCGGCAGTATGCGTGAAAAGGCAGAGGGTTCGAAGGTTGGTGCGTTCACCAGCAAGGCTCTTGGTCATGACGCGATGAAGAGTAAGCCGGGCGGCGGCGGTGGCGGACAGAAGAAAGAGAGCACCGGTGATAAGCTTAAGGCGAATAAGAAGAAACGTGAATTTGAGAATAATGTTAAGCGTATGGAGGAGGATCTTGCATTTGCCGAGCAGCATGGACGGCATAATTCCGCAAACGGCGGCGGTAAGGTCAATGCTCACCAGCTGAAGAATATGAAGAATACGCTGAAGCATTACAAAGAAGGAAAGGGTGAAACAAGCGTTAATCAGGCAAAACAGCTTGCTCTTCAGGATGCTAATATCGATGCTAATCAGTCAAGGCAGCAGGCAAAGGATGAAAAAGCAAATCTGAAGGATCCGCCAATGGCAAGACCTATTCCTGATAATGATGACGATGACTTACCAGCTCCTCAGTAATCATGAATAAACATACGCGCCGGACGCGGCGCGTATGAAAAAGTGAGAATAAAATATGAGATTAATCCCGGGAAAAACAAAAGTCAAGATTGAGCTTTACAAGGGCGTCACGCTGAGCGATGTGATCATCGGTCTGGTGGGGCTGGTTACGGTTACCTTATGTGCCGTTTCCTCCCTCCCCGGCCGGTGGATCATCGCCATTGTAGTGGCTTCTCTTTTTGCATTTATGCTTTTCAGGCTGGATGATGATCCGATGTACATCTTCTTCTGGCATATGCTTCGTTACCGCGCCTATCCAAGGCGCTATTTCCGCGTTTTGAACGATAACATGATCGGAAAAGATGCAAAGAAAAAAGCAGAAGACATCATGTTCAAGGATGAGCAGGACTCGGATGCTTCCTCAGCAGAGGGCAAAAAGAGCCTGAAGGAGATCATCAAGGAAGAAAATCGCATTCTGAAGGACAAAAACTCCACGGAGGAACAGAAGAATGCAGTCTGGAAGGTCAGAGCGGAAAGGTCTGCCCAAAAGAAAAAAGAGAGGGCGGAAAGAGAAGAGGATTCCAGCGGTTTTGAGGATATGTCCGAAATTATGCCCTTTACCGGCATTAATGATGGCTTTATCGAGTACGACGGAAAGTATTATGGCGCCGTGATCGAGATCGATCCGGTAGAATTCCGGTTTTTCTCCAAACATAGAAGAAACAGCTCAATCGAGAATTATTTCGGCAGAAACCTGCGCAGCTTCCATGGCGAATATGGTTTTAATATTGTCAAGATCCAGCGTCCGGTCATCTATGATGAATATCTGGACAAGGAATATGATAAGCTGGATGCCCTGCGGAAATCCTACGAAAGCGGTCTTCTCACAGAGGAGGAGCTGCAGGCCAGAGTAGAGATCCAGTATGATAAGATCAATGATGTTAATGCGCTCTGCACGGATGAGAAGGTCATTGAACCCTTTTATTACTTCGTCATCTATGATTCAGACAAAGACCGTCTGGACGTATCCGTATCCAAGGCAATCGATGATCTGACACAGGCCGAGCTTGTCGTCAGAAGGCTGGCCGACAGAGAGATTGCCATTTTCCTGAAATATACAAATACTCTGGATTTTGATGAGAAGGAGATTGACCGGATCCCCAGAGAAAGCTGGGTATCTTGGGCAATGCCGGAAAGCCTCAAGTTTACCATGAGGAGGGTAGAGGTCAATAAGCTCATTACCCATAATATGCGCGTCATCAATTATCCCAGTGTTGTCGGGGATTCCTGGCTGGCAGGCGTAATGTCTTATCCGGCGACCAAGGTTGTGGTTAAGGCTGTTCCCATGGATAAGATAAAGGCAGTCCGTACCATTGACCGTTCTCTGACAGAGCTGCGCGGACAGTACATGGCAACCAATGTGGATTCCAAGCTGATCGAGCTGCAGGAACACATAGATACGCTGTCCTCGCTGCTTGTTACCCTGCAGCAGGATAACGAGGCGCTGCTGGCTGTAAATATTTACATTTCGGCATACGATACGGCCATGACGAATCTTGATCCGGTCCTGCCGAATGTAGAAGAGTCTCTTCAGCCTTCGATCGCCGATCTGAAGAAGAGTGTAAAGCGGAGCTGGAGCGAAGCCGGAATGAAGCTGACCAATATGGATTTCATGCAGATTCAGGCCTTTATCGGCTCCCAGATCTCCAATTATGATCCGATGGAAAAGGAAGCCAGAGGAATCCCCTCCAATACTGTGGCGGGCATGTTCCCCTGGATCTATGCGCATATTTCGGATGTCGGCGGCGTGAAGCTGGGCGAATCGGATGATGTCCCGGTATTTATTGATTTCTTCCGCCGGGATTCCGAACGTGTGAATTCCAACATGGTCATTGTAGGTAAGTCCGGTTCCGGTAAATCCTACGCAACCAAGTCCCTTTTGGCCAATCTTGCTTCCGAGGATGCGAAGATCTTTATTCTCGACCCCGAGAATGAGTATTCCGAGCTGGCCCACACCCTGCACGGCAAGGTGATCAATGTGGGAAATGCCAAACTGGGACGGCTCAATCCCTTCCATATCATCACTGCGCTTGATGATGATGAGGCGGGAGAGTCAGGCGGCGGTCCGGGCGGCAGCTTTGCCACGCACCTGCAGTTCCTGGAAGAGTTCTTCCGCCAGATCCTGCCGGATATCGACAGGGATGCGCTGGAGTATCTGAACTCACTGGTAGAGCGTGTATATCTGAATTTCGGCATTACGGCGGATACGGATCTTTCCAGGCTTACTCCTGAGGATTATCCGATTTTTGACGACCTCTACGATGTGATCCTGGCGGAGTTTGAGCGTACCAATAATGATTATCTGCGTCAGCTCCTCCGTACACTGGTGAATTATATCTCCAAATTCGCTACGGGCGGAAGAAACGCCAATATCTGGAATGGTCCTTCCACCATTACCACGGATGAGAACTTCTCCGTATTTAACTTCCAGTCCATGCTGGCCAACCGCAATACCGTTATTGCCAACGCCCAGATGCTTCTGGTCTTGAAATACATTGATAATGAGATCATCAAGAACAGGGATTATAACCAGAAATACGGTCTGAACCGGAAGATCGTGGTCGTGATCGATGAGGCCCATGTCTTTATCGATACCAAGTACCCGGTGGCCCTGGACTTCATGTTCCAGCTGGCTAAGCGTATCCGTAAGTATAACGGTATGCAGATCGTTATTACACAGAATATTAAGGATTTTGTCGGCAGCGAGGAGATTGCCCGCAAGTCTACGGCAATCATCAACGCCTGCCAGTACAGCTTTGTATTCGGCCTTGCGCCCAATGATATGCATGATCTCTGCACCCTTTACGAAAAGGCCGGCGGCATTAACGAGAGGGAGCAGGAGGATATTATTGCGGCCAAACGAGGACAGGCCTTTACCATCATGAGCCCGACCTCCCGGTCCTCCTTTACCATTCAGGTGCCGGATTCCATGGTGGAAATGTTCGAGAGTAAGAATTTCATCAGCAATTATTTCTCCGGTGAAAAGGGAAGAGCTGTATGGGAGGATTTTGTTGCCGAGAGCAGAGGCGCGCATGATGCCAATGCGGAGGATATCCGGAAAAATGTAGTGGTTTCTACACGCGAGCATAAGGTAAAGACAGGCGGCCTTTCCTTCAGTGAGATTTCCGAGGCTGAGGCTGATCAGATCGGTTCGGAATCCACGATCAATCTGACCGAGGAAAAGCCAAAGGCAGGAAAAGAAAAGCGGACAGCCATGGAGAAATTCCTGGAGGCCGAGGATACTGCGGAAATGCGTACCGGCGGCATCAGCTTTTCCGAGATCTCCGATCCGCTGGAGATGGTCAATGAGACCAGGCTGCATGCTGCTCTTCGAGAGGAATCGGCAGGTAAGAGCCGCGGGTCTGACACGGGACATGTCCGTCAGGAGGATCTGGATGAGACCCTTGACCGCTTCCGTCAGTCCATGCGTGAAGAAATGGAAAAGGAGCTGACCGATAAGATCAAATGGATCTCGCTCGGGGCGGGCCTTGCCGGAAATCAGGCAGTACCTTCGGCAGTCGCTGAGGCCGCGATGCCTGCTGCACCGGCTAAAACCACGAAGAAGAAGAGCCGTCCGGCACCTGTGGAGGATGAGGATGAGCTGAAGGGCTTCCTTGAGGAGGAAGACGAAGACTTCGCGGAGGATTCTTCCGAACAGGATGACGATTTCAGCGCTGCGTTCAGAGATGCTGATGATGAAGAGGATGAGACATTCCTTTCCGAAGAGGATGAATTTTCCGATGAAGAAGGGTTCTCCGATGAGGATGAGCTTTCCGAGGACGATGAATTCGGTGAGGATGATGAGTTCGGTGAAGATGACGAGTTTGGCGAAGATGATGAATTCTCCGACGAAGATGAATTGGACGACGAGGATCTGGACGACGAGGATCTGGACGATGATGACCTCGACTTCGACGACGATGACGATGACGACGACTTTTACGCAGATGAAGATTCCGACCGGTATGAACCTGCGCCCTTCCTCTTTGCCGAGCTTCTTGCCGAGGCGGCTGAGGAGTATGCGAATATGGGTATCGAAGACAGAATGGATGAGATGGGAGAGGATGTTCTGGAGGTTTCTCTGGAGGAACTGGCTACTTACATCAAAGAACAGCGTAAGAAGAAATAACGAGGAGGGGTTCCTAAATGGATGTCAAACTGGTTGACAGGGGAGCAACGGGTGAATTGATTCTTTCCGGTGATCTGGACACAAAAACGGCCAGGGATGCCGACGAGCTCTTTTCGAAAATGGCAGACAGATTTCAGAATCTGATCATGAATATGCAGGGGCTGGATTATATATCCAGCGCAGGTATTCGCAGCATCAGAAATCTCTATGTCAAGCTTTTGCGCAACGGCGGAAAACTTGAAGTGATCAATGTCAATGAGAATGTTATGGAGGTATTTGAGATGACCGGACTTGCCGGCCTTCTCAATATCCGCTGATCGAAACGTCTGTTATCTTTTGTTGCGGTTTTGTTACGCTTTATGTATTACACTCAGGTTAGTATAGAATTCGAGTAATCAGGCGTTGTTGTATCAACATGTTGTATTCCCGCTCAGGGGAGAACGGGAGTATTGGCATCCGGTTATTGACACATGAAATGAGGCGACTATGAAAAAGAAAGGCTTGATCAGAAAAATAGCGGCGGCTGCTGCTCTGGCTCTGGTGCTTTCCGAAATGCCGGCTTTGCCGGTAAAGGCTGCACCCGGGGATCCGGAAGACTCCTCTACGTCCACGGAAATGACTACGGATGAAAACGGCAATCAGGTGACCACGCAGGCACCTACGGCCGCGTCCACCACAGAGGAGAAGTATTATTCGGTCACAACGGATCAGACAAAGCCGGGGTATACCGCGTTTAAGGGAATTACCGAATTAAGGGACAGAAGCTCTTATCGTGCGCCGGAAAACACGTATTCGCTCACCGTATCCACAGGGGCAAAACCCGGAGATACTGTGCTTTATTTTGATGTACAGTACAGGGATAGCAGCGGAAGGCTGCATTCGCAGTATATTTTCCCCGGCGTGGATGCAATCACCCGTTCCGATAAGCTGCTGAAGTATTCGGCAGGAGACGCCATTTATAATTCCTTCGGCAGGAAGCTTGCCGGCGAACTGAATTATAATGATGATCCGGCAGCGGACATACCTCTCGCAGCCTGGTCCACGCAGGACTTTACTTTCCAGACGGAAACCGCTATCGCCTCTATTGAACAGGTAAGTATCTTCCTTTCCAGCGGCGGATGGAATGTGCAGGGCCTCTCGATTTATTCTGTTTCCGAATATAAAGGTTATGAGGAATATGGCCTGATCTCCGGACAGCAGTTCCTGGATTTCAAGGGTGAGCTTATTGCTTCCTTCCAGAAAAACCGGAGCAGCCTTACGATTTCCACATCCGGTGCCAGCAGCGTTGTTATGCTCTGCTCGGCAACGGCCGGAAAATCCATGTATGGTAATGTGATCAATTATGACGCCACGGAAAGACCGAAGAAGGAGTTCGCTGCTTCTGCGGATGCAAACGCAATCTATTCGATCCGTGTGGATATTGCCGATCAGGTTGGAGCAGGACTGGAGTCCCTGATCAATGAATCGGCTGAAAAGCTTTCCGCATTTAACGGCGTGATCGAAGATGTCGCTATTGAGATTCAGTACAAGGATTCAAATAACTGGACCAGAAAGGTTACCCTTCCTCTGGTACTGAGCGCCTACGGCATGCTTCGCAGGTGCGAACCCAATTCGACGATAATGGGTATTGCCCAGAGAGGAGATACAGTCGCTTTCCAGGGACTTTTCCCGGACTTCAAAACTCTTCTGGATGCAACAGTTGTTTATGTAGGGCCTGCGGCAAGAAAGCAGATCGCAGAGCATGGCCTTACGGAAAAGAATGTCGGTTCTCAGGCCAACAGGCTCGGGGCATCGGCAAGCGATGATATTTCATTTGGCGGTATTTCTATCTATAAGGGTGGCTGTATGCCTTATATTCCGGGCGGAACAGATTCCGATGGGAATATGCTTGAGGGCGCTACACCGGATATTATTTTTGAATCCGCGGTTCCCAATATGTATTACACCACCTCGGAAGAAAGAGGACGTGTGATCCGTGCGGGCAGCAGTGACAAGATCAGAATGATCACCTATACGGCCGGTGCGCCTTTGGTAGCAACCAATAATTCGCGTTCAAAATTTATGGTAACCCTGTATACCAGCAGCATTCAGGGCGGCGGAACCAAGGATGATATTTCCATGCGTTTCAAATATGAAACCGTAAGAAACGCCGATAATCGCACAGATTATTATTACGTAAAAGACGCAGCCAACGAGTTTCTGGGAACTTGGCCCACGACATCCGGCGGAAACTTCCTGGATGAGGGCGGTACAAACGAGGGCGGAAAGGTATCCTTCCTGATCGATGCCGCGGATGTAAAGAATTTTACCGATGTTGAGATCATGATCATGGGACAGGATGAATGGCAGATGAAGAATCTGACCATAGCCTACGTACAGAATACCGGAAAGCGACGTGCATTTTTACATGATACTGTAAATGGAAATGCAACCTCCAAGTATTATCTGATGAGAGATATGATCTCTGCCGAGATCTTCAACCTGGCAGGGACTGCCAATACCTTTGTTACGGATGAAAACGGTAACCGTCTGGATAAGGACGGTAACATGACTACCCGTGTAAGAGAGCAGGTTTTCGATTCCAACGGCAACCCGGTATACGACGATGACGGAAATCCGGCATATGTATATCTGGACAGCGATGAGAGCGGAATCCGCGGACTGGGTGACGAGCAGTTCTTCATGGGAGATTCCACCTATAAGATTTCCTTTAACACGCGGACCGTGGAGGATGTCCGGGATCTCGATTATGCTGACGTCAGATACAAAATGACCTTTGACCAGGCGCACGTAAACTGGAATTTCTTCAAGAAAAAGAAAACCTATGATATCACTGTCAAGGTAGCGGATGATCCCGACTTTGACAATGGTAACGGTGATTCCGGTTCCACAAACCATTTCTTCTTCCAGCTGACCTTTGCGAACGGCAACAGTGGTTATGTACTGGCCAATCAGCAGCTGACGTCCGATGGTTTCCGGTCCGGCAAGGCCGAGGTATTCTCTATTTCCACCAACCAGAATTATGGTGAGCTCAGAGGAATGCGGATCATTCCGGAGCAGGTTTCTTCCGAATCCGATCCCTTCGATAAGCTGAACATTGAGAAGATCACGGTTACAGAACAGAATAACGGCGGCGCATGTATGCGTTACGTGTTTGACGGAGTTGGCTGGATATCCATTGATTATCATGATGAATTGGAAGCAACCTCTCCCAAGGGACAGCGCGCCAAGACAGAGTATGAGCTCGCGAAGTATATCGAATATGATTATAAGGACAGAGCGGTCAACCTTCTGATGGAAGTTACGACAGAGCCGGTATTCAACGATTATCTGGCGTTTGAGGGTGCTGTCATGGGTGAGATCACCTATATCAGTTCCAGCAGCCAGCAGCTGGAAACCATGTCCTTTGACGTGATCAGCCGAATGGCGGCTTACATGAACAAGACGCCGAGGAGCTACGACGCTTCAAAGAATAACAACGTACCCAACAACGTGGGAACCAATTCGATCTCCGATCCGGAATGGATGATCCGGGCAAATCATAAGGACCGGTTTGTTATCCCGGCCGTGGCTGATCTGAAGGAGCTGAAGAGTGTGAAGTTCACCATGCAGCCGCTGAACGGACATCCGGCCACCTGGAACATCGGTGATATCAATGTTTCACAGGTTCTGGATGACGGTCAGGTCAAGCTGAGCGCCAACGGGGAATACATCAGGGCGATGAAGACAAAGAAGCTCTGCTCCAAGAAGGAGAAGGAGGTTACCCCCATTACCGCTCAGGCCGGAATGACAGCCTCTACACCGGATATCGAGTTTACCACAAACGAGATCGTATGGAGCTCCGATGATCATTGGGCAACGCCTGTTTCCCGGATCCCGGATACGACAAATGATACAGTGAATATTTATGTTTTCCCGGATTCGGCATCCCGGAAGATCGACGGCGTAAAGCTCTCTGCCTCCATGCAGTATGGCGTGCCTTATACCGGTTATGATGCGGCAAGCTGGGATACGCTGAATACAGCATTTTCCGGTACCGATCGGGCAGTATTCTATATTACCGGTCTGAACGCCAAGGGCTTTAATTCTGCGGGCGACCTCTGGCTGCAGTGCGCAGATTCAGGTATTGCCATCGATTATGCTCTTGTACAGCAGGTAAGGGATGGCGTTGTTGTCGGAAATTATACCTATTATTTCGGTGATGCATCGGTAACCCTGGGCATTTCTGCTCATCCTTTGGCATCCAGTATCAAGGAGGATTACTGCGAGGAACACCTCAATATCTCCTTTGGTACGGGAACAGAGACCAGAAGCCTGATCAAACAGGAGCTGGATATAGCGGTAGCCTTTACCTATACCTCAACTCTTGATGATTCCGGGATGGAATATACATCACCGTATGTATACCTGACCGATATGGGAATCAAGCAGATCTCAGAAGGTCTGTTTGCGGATATTAAGTACAATGTTTCCTTCGTAAGGGAGATCACCGGATACAGGATCGCCGCCTACGGCGGACTGACGGGCAGCGTGGAAGCGGCCTGCGGTACCGTATATCAGGTGGACGACCTAAAGCTGGATGTGCTCTCGGGTGAGTATTACAATACGGCAATTTCCAGAAGAAGCTATGCATCCTTTATCGGCTCCTTTGCCCTCAGCGACAAGCTGACCAGACATCTGGCCTCCTCGAAGCTGATGAGTATGGAGGGCGGTGTTGTACCGGTTACGCTGACCTTTAACAGCAACGGCGACCAGCCGGTGGCAACGGCGGATGTGGATGGAAACAGCGGCGATATCGTAATCTCAAGAGAGACATCGGATGCCATCCAGAGTGCTGTGCCGGATATGAAGATCATGATGATCTTCCACTACCGGAATAATCTGGGTATTATGGCGACACGAACCTATTCGGATATTACGAAGTATATTCAGAGTGAGAATAAGTCCTTCAGCTCCGGTGAGCCGGTTGTGATCCAATTCTTTATTCCTGAAATGGCGAAATTCGTCAGAGAAGTAGCGGGCGATCCGGATCTCAGCTATGAGTTCCCGCTGGTATCTGTGGAGATTTATCCCTATACAGGCTCGGCGGAAAATGCGATTCCGGAGAATCCGGCAACGCTTGTGGGTTCTGCGGCAACGATCGATCCGAATATGTCGTATGATCCTACGCAGATGAATCAGCAGAATCTGAGTATTCCCAATAATGTTATTCCGGTTAAGAATGTGACGGTTGATCTGGGCAATGGCATGAGAAAGCTGCCGACCAAGGAAGTCAATACATATTACACGGGAAGACAGGGAAGCAATCTGCTCCGGTTTGCCGATGTGCTTCTGACAACCCATTACAGTCTGAACGACGGGGCAAGCACTGAGGTCAGTGATCATCTTGCTTATGTACTGGCTAAATCGAACGATGTGATCAGAGGTACGGTGGATGTCGGTGCATCCCTTTCCGGCTACAATATCAAGGCTTTCCGTATGGTTGGCGAGGCAGGAGAGGACATCACGGCTACAGCGATCACCTCGGCAGATGTGAAGAACTTTACGTTTGTTGCGCCGGAAAATGATACAGATGGCACGCTGACATATAAGATCACCATCTCACCGGTGGATGCGCCTACAGTTGTGGATATCATCATGGTAACGGTGGAGAAGAACCAGAAGACAGAAGATCCTGCAACAACGGATCCCAATGCGCCTTCGACAGATACATCGTCGCAGCAGCCTTCTTCGGAAACCACGCAGCCGTCGTCTGATACATCGACGCAGCAGCCCTCCTCCGATACGACGCAGCCGGCTTCTGACACGGCTTCGGAAGCGCCGGTAGTTACGCCGCCGCCATCAGAGGAGAATACCGAGAACAGCGTGCAGGAGCCTTCATCGGCAGACACACAGTAAGTAATGAAATAACATGACCTTCAGGCAGGCCTTTGGAAGCCGGTTTTACAGCATCCGAATACCATTTCAGGGTGCGAAAAGACCGGAGTCCGGCCTGCCTGTCGGAGGTGTATAAAGGTTAAACAATAATCCGGGAGAATTTAGCAGATGAAAAAGAACAAGAAGCTACTGATCATCGGGATCGTTATTCTGGCCCTCCTTCTTTTGACGGTAATCATCCTGATCGCCGTCAGCGGAAGGAAAAAGAAGCAGAAAAAGAATACTCTTTTTGCCGATTCCGACTACCCCTGCCAGTATTGGACGGAAAAAGACAGTTTATACTTTTCCGTTGACGGCAGTAAAACGGAAACTCTTCCCTGGGAGGTTACTGTTCGGGATTCCGAGATTCTGGAAGCCGGCGAACCGCAAAACGGAAAGAACGGAAAGATCACCGTCAGCTTCAGGCCTCTGGTTGAGGGAATGACGGAAATCAGCTTCTACAAAGTTTTTTCATACGAGGATTTTACCTTTGACGCGCTGACCATAAAGATTCCCGTGATCGTGACGAGAAACGGAGAGAATCTTGAGGTTAAGGTTCTGGAATATGCTTCGCTGAAGGATATGGGCGGGATCCTTATGGCCTCCGATTCCGAGCTTCCCTTCGTACTGATGAATGACGGCTCCACAGCCATGATCGTTTATCTGAAGGAAAGAGGAGACTGGAAGATCGAACGGAATTCAGTTGTTACCGAAGCGAATATCAGCTACAGTGATAAGGATGCGGATTATCTCTATGATGGCCGGGGTGGTACGATCTACGAGTTTTATACAACTGAGGAAGGCCAGAGTAAAGAGGAACGTACGAATAAGGCAACCGGAACAGATGCAAATACCGATCTTACGGAGACCACGCTTCATATGATAAACGAAGAAAAGGGGATCGAAGCGTATGTGAACGTAAGATTTGCTGAGAACGGTTATCTTTACCTTTCAGGCGGCGAGAAGCCCAAGGGGGAAAAGTAGAATGAGTAAGACTAGATCATATCCAATGCTGCAGGAGTCTAAGAATATTCTCCTGAACCACTATCATCTGACAGATGATCGGCATATTATCGTGGATAATGATATGAAGCTCTCTCCCTTTGGTTCGGCTGACGGCGCGCATAAGATCCGCTTTTTTGGTACATCCCGGAGACATCGGGTTTATGAGAGTACCGGAAATAATAAAAAAGCTGTCTTTACAGCCGAGAAGGCTCTCCAGAATCTGGGCAGGACGATCGAGTTTCAGTGCATGCAGGGTGTAGCATCGGCGCATATCAAAATGTATATTTTCTACCCTGTTGTGGCAAATTTTTTTGAAAATGAAGAGGGAAACCTCCAGCTTTCCACCTTTACAGCAAGAACCTTTACCGCGCCTCTTGCGCATCGGGCGACAAGAAAGCGTTTTGAGAAGCTGATGGAGGAATATATTTCCGAGGGAACCAACAAAAAAGAAGAAAAGATCAAGGTTGAGAAGAAAAAGAAAAAGAAGAAACAGGATGCCGATCCTACCCAGGAAAACGGTGAGGAGAAAGAGAAAAAAGGATTTGGACTGAAGAAGAAAAGGGCAGCCCTGCCCAAGATCGTTTCTCCCGGAAAGCTGTACAGAAAGTGGCGCTACGGGGAGGAAGAGGAAGAAAGCGGCAGTGTCTGGGATAAACTGGAACCCGGTGAGGAGGCCGTTGATATCCAGTACGGCGATGATGCGGAAGATGCTCTGGAGTACGATGAAGACCTTGATATTTCGGATGAGACCTTGGCAGAGGATGAGACCTTGGCAGAGGATGAGGCTTTGTCTGAAAATGAGGCTTCTGCCGGAGAGGATAATTCCGGCAGAAAGAAAAAGAAGGACAGTAAGAAAAAAAGCGGAAAGAATGTGCATCAGAACGGCAAAAGGAAGGTTGCTTACAGTGCGAATGATGATGCCGAGGAAGAGGATACCGAGTTTTCACTTCCGGAAAGGGAGCATGCAAAGGCTCCGGCTGAGCTGAAGAAAGCACCGCCGGCTCGAAAGAAGAAGGAAGATGACTGATCAGAAAAGGGAGAGGGTTTATGGCTGAAATCGAGGAATTCATCCACCTGGAAGGAGATGTGAATGACCGCGACGAGATTGATCTGAAGGTCAGTCCGGACGGTAATGGTATAATCGTTAATGCAGTCGATCCGGCAATCGATCCGGTTCAGGATTTTATACGGGAAAAACTGTCTCATTTCGGATGCGAAAAAAAACCGATGATGCAGATCCGCCTGGCTGTGGAAGAAATCTTCGTCAATATCATTTCCTATGCTTATCGCCCGGATATCGGCAAGGCGGAGATCCGATGCGAGGTGCATGAAGCCCCGCTTTCTGTTACCATCCAGTTTATGGACAGTGGAAAGCCCTTTGATCCGCTGGCCAAAGAGGATGCCGATCTTTCCGGCAAGATGTTCATGGAAAGAGAAGGCGGCTTCGGGATCCACCTTGTGAAGAATACCATGGATGCAGTGGATTATGAGTATAGAGACGGAAAAAATATCCTGACCATCCGAAAGAACCTGTAGGTGCAGAATAATAACTGCGCTTCCGTTTTGAAGTCGGCAGTTCAGATCAACAAACCGGAGTATATGTTCTTGAAAAAAAACAGTCAGAAAAAAAAGAAATTGAAAAAAAAGTGGTTCAGGTCCAATCTGTATACACTGATCGTGATCTTTATGCTTGTTCTTTTGGCGCTTCTTTCTTTTTGTATTGCCCTGATCGGGTATCATAATTTTACCAAATACTTCACAAATGAATATAATGATTCGGTGTTGAAGACTGCGGTAACGGCCAGCTATCTGGTAGACGGCAGCCGTATTCCCTATTACATGGAGCATGGAAAGGATTCTGAGGATTATCAGGAGACCGAATATCTTCTCACGAGGCTGTGCAATTCCGAGGGGATGTCTGTCATTTACGTCATGACCATCAGCGATGATTATAAGATGACGACCTCTGTCTTCAACTGTCTGAATGATGAGAGTACCTATACCAAGTGGGAGCTGGGGTATCAGGTAAAAACCTCGGATGTGGAATATGAAAAAGCATACCGGAAGATGTACGAGGAAGGGCTGGAAAGCGCGACTGTCGTCCGGATCGAGAACCTGAACAGCGGTAAGCCGCATGTTACAGCGCTTGTTCCGTTGAAAGACGAAAACGGAAATGTGACAGCGATCCTGCATGTGCAGAGATATGTAACGGAGCTGAACAGCATCCGCAGAAAGTATTTGAATCAGCTGGGAGTTACGGCGGTGATCCTTATGCTTTTCTCTGCGCTTGTAGCTGCCATTTTCCTCCGGAAGGAGGTTGTGGATCCCATAAAGAAGATCTCTCAGGAGGCGGAACGTTTTGCCAAGGATAATTCCCGGAATCCGAAGGGAGTGGGGGCGGAGATCTCTCATGTCCGTGAGATCAGCAGTCTGGCCTGTTCCATAGACAAGATGGAATATGATACCCTGAAATATGTTGAGGATATCACCAATATGACGAAGGAGTCCGAACGGATCGGCACGGAGCTCAATGTGGCTTCCAACATTCAGCTGGGGCTTTTGCCCTCGGATTTCCCTGCCTTTCCGGATAAGCCGGAGTTTGAAATCTATGCCTCCATGACACCGGCCAAGGAGGTTGGCGGAGATTTCTATGATTTCTTCCTGATCGATGATGATCATCTTGCGTTTTTGATCGCAGATGTATCCGATAAGGGGATCGGTGCGGCCTTCTTTATGGCCATCGCCAAGACGATCATCAAGACCAGGGCGCTTACCGGCGCGTCTCCCGCAGAGATCCTTGCTGCGGCTGATAGCATTATTTCCAAAAAGAATCCTGCCGGCATGTTTGTAACTGTCTGGCTGGCCGTTCTCAATCTGAAGACCGGTCATGTTGTCGCCTGCAATGCAGGTCATGATTATCCGGCTATTCTGCAGAGAAAGGGGCAGGAAGGCTTTGTGATCGAAAAGACTGACCATGGTCCTCCGGTAGCGTTCCTTCCGGATATGACTTTCCCCAATCTGGAGTTTGATCTCAGGCCGGGAGACCGCCTGTTCCTTTATACAGATGGCCTGAACGAAGCGAAGAGCGTATCAGGTGAGCGTTTCGGCGTGCAGCGTATTCTGGATGTTCTGAACGAGCATACGGAAGATAACGAAGAGAATACGCTGAAAGCCATGGAAAAGGCTGTGCGGACCTTTTCCGGAGAAGAGCCTCAGTTTGACGATATGACAATGCTCGGTCTTACCTATAAAGGCAGGACAGAATAAGTGTTTTACAACTATTCTGTTGCGCTTTCGTTGCCATTTTTGTGTTAGGATTAGACAGTAGAATTCGATTTCTCGAAACAGGAGGAAAGATACATGCCTAAAAAGAATAATCAGCAGAGTTTAGAGCAGTTTAAAAAGAAAAACAAGCAGCTTGCTGTATATGCGAGAATAAATCAGGTATTGGGTGTCAATCTGAGCAGGGGACAAAAAGCTATCCTGTTTGATGAACGCCTTGAAGGTGACGACGCATTCTGGGCTGAGGTTGAAAATGAGGCTTTCAAGGATAAACGTCTGCAGAGTCATTTATCAGAGAAAAAGAAATTTGATATACCGGGTCAGGAGGATAATGGGGAGCAGAACGGAGGACAAAACGGGACGAACGACGGCGATCCCGGTCATTTGAGTGTTCAGAATGAGGCGGAAGCACAGCATAACGATCTGAACCACTTTTTTGATGTCAATGTGAATGATCGTGATGTCTACGGGGATATCGATCCGAATGAGCTGGAGGAAGGCCGGAATACGAATGAGGATGATGAGCTGAACCGGCTTCAGGAAGAGATCGACCGGGAGGATGAAAATAACACGCAGAACGGCCAGGATGAACAGGATGGTCAAAACGACCAGAACGATGATGTCGATCAGGAAGAGATCCAGGATGAGGAGGCTCCGGATCCGGCTCTTTTTGAGGGCGGAGACGGAACCCTTGATCCGAAGGATCAGAAGGCCTTTGACCTTACCGTAGCCCGCTGTGTTGAGTTCGGCAAGCCGATGAATGATGAGCAGGCTTTTCGTTTTGAGTCTGTTATTGATGATGGCGATCCGAGTGATGCTTACTGGACGGAACTGAAAGATCAGGCTAAGCAGGAAGCACAGCAGCAGAATATACAGCGTCCGAAGGATGGTAAATTCGGTACACTCGATCCCGAGGAGCAGAGGAAGTATGATTATCAGATCGCTGAAAAAAGGCAGTATGTTGTAGTCATGCACGATACGAAAGGCCAGAGGCTTACGGTAGATGAGCAGTACCGGAACAATACGGCATATTGGTACGGTGAGGATCAGGGAGAGTACTGGACAGGCCTTAGAGAGGAAGCAAAACAAAAGCTGGTCACGAGAAAGAATGAGGAGATCAGGCGTAAGCATCAGAACAGTCCGTTTGCGCAGAATACATTAAACAGCAACGCGCATACCAATGCCAATACCAATTCAAATACCAATACAGTAAATGCAGATGCGATGGCCCCCGGTGCTGATGGGCAGCCGAATGCAGGTGAGAACACCGATCAGATTGCGCAGAACGATCAGGAACAGTTTAATCGGGATTATGAGCTTGGCGTTAAAGCGCTCAGGAACGGTACACGTTCTCTTACGCCGGAAGAAAAAGCCAGATATGATCGTGTTTTCGACGCTCCGGATGAAGATGTTGAGATGAATAATTACACCAATCGGATCTATCAAAAGATGATGGATGAGATTGGAGCGGAGGAGGTCCAGAAGAATCTTGCCGCATTGAGAGAAGATGAGCTTTTTGGACCGGAAACGGTTGAGAATGACCGTGCCATCTTTAAAAAGGCTATTCTTCAGGGTGAAAATGCGCTTTCTCCTGAGGAAACCCAGCGGCTCAAAACGGTTTCTTCTCTGCAGGGAGAAAGAGGCGGACAGTATTTTGATTCTATTATGATAGATCTGCATAATGATCAGGAGGTTGGACAGGAAAGGATCCGGAGATTCATTGCAGAAGAGAATGTACAGACTGAGCAGAATGCGGTGGATGTGAACAGCCCCGAGTTCCTGAAGGATTATGAAATCGTGCGAAAGTTTGCACAGAATGAAGATATCACGAATGAAGAGCTTCAGCGTTTTGATGAGATATTAGCTGATCAGCAGAGTGCCTATACACAGATACTCCTGAATACCCTTCAGCAGAACGGTGTTCAGGTTCTGGAACGGAATAATCCGAATGATGAAATTCTGCGTGAGCAGGGAGATGCTCCCCGGAACAACAGTATTCAAAATAACAATGATCCGGTCCGGGAGGAAGAGAAGATCGGAAACCTGAATATCAATCAGGTTCTGAATGAACACGCAGATGAAAACCAGCGGAACGCAGATCTGGCTCTTGTTCGTACGATCATGAATGGCGGCCGCCTGACGGAGGAACAGCAGGAACGTGCGAACGCCGTGAATGGGGATGAGCCATACTGGAAGGGCATTTTCGGTCAGATCCAGAATGAGATGGGGAATGCCAATGTACAGGATGTTGTCCTTCAGCAGCTTATGCAGGATGACATCCATCAGGAAATGCAGAACGAGAATCAGAATGAGCAGCAGAATCCGCCTCAGCAGATCGACCATGCAAAGATGCGGAATGACCTGATGGATCAGTTCCAGAATGATGATGAGGTCATCAAGCGTTCAACGGTGATCAAAGAGGTGATCCTGAACCACAAGCTCCGTCCGGAAGAGGTACAGCTGGCCAATAATGCAAACCTGAATCAGGTGGGCACCGGCGATCTGGAAGAGACAAAGAAGTGGGTAACCGCCTTCCGTCTTGCCCAGAGAGATGTCGGAGATGACGATTTTAATGCTTTTGTCAATAAGCAGGGAAATACGAATGATGCGCAGCTGAATGCTCAGTTCATTCCCGGTATGCAGAATGTGATCCAAAATATTGATCAGACAGAAAACCATATGCATACGCAGATGATCAATCAGGGTATTCAGCAGAATCCGAATAATCCGCAGAATAATCTGAACGAAAATCCGCAGAACAATCCGCAGAATATGAATATCAATCAGGCTGCGCTGGATGCCATGCATATTGAGGACGATCTTGAGGACAACGTGGATGAGCAGGAAAATCAGGAGGAACCGTTCCAGGAGGACTATGACCGGGATCTGAGTATTGCGATCAGGATCAAGCTTGGAACCAACCAGAATGAAAATGTAAGAAATGGATTATATACCCCGGAAGAGGTTGACCGTCTTGATTCTATTGTGAATAGCCAGGACCCGAAGGTTCAGGCTTATTTTCAGCGCGTCATCCAGGGCGCAAATAAATACGCTGAAGACTATGAAATCTCCAAAAAGTATCTTTTAGATGGCCGGGAAGCGATGACACATGAGGAGCAGGCCCGGTATGATGAGCTTTTTGGGAATGATGATTCCCCCCAAATGGTGGCGTATTCAAACCTTATTCTTATGGGACTGAATATTGATTATGGTGAAGAGAATCTCAGGCAGATGATCAATAACCGTGAAAATTTGGAGAACGCCCGGGAAAACCAGAACCAGAATAACAACCTTGATGGTAATCCGAACGTGCAGGACGGTGTGGATGTAAACAGCGCTCAGTTTAAGAAGGATTATGAGATCTTCCGTAAGTTTGCTCAGAATGAGAAGCTGACACCTGAGGAGGATGGGCGTATCACTGAGCTTAATCCTAATTATGATGATCCTTATACAATGAGAATCATGAATATGCTCGTTGAAAATGGGGTCAGGGTCCCGGTTTGGGACAATCCGGTCCAGAATCAGCAGGAAATAAATAATCAGAACGATCAGAATAATCTGGAAGATAACCAGAATATCAATCAGAATAATATCCAGGACAATATCCAGAATAATATCGAGAATAACAACCAGAATAATATCCACCAGAATGATAACCCGGATCAGGAAGAGGATGTGGAAGACAATCTGAATATTAATCAGATCATGAATGAGCACGCTGATGAAAATCAGCGGAATGCCGATCTTGCGCTTGTTCGTACGATCATGAATGGCGGCCGCCTGACGGAGGAACAGCAGGAACGTGCGAACGCCGTGAATGGGGATGAGCCATACTGGAAGGGCATTTTCGGTCAGATCCAGAATGAGATGGGGAATGCCAATGTACAGGATGTTGTCCTTCAGCAGCTTATGCAGGATGACATCCATCAGGAAATGCAGAACCAGAATCAGAATGAGCAGCAGAATCCGCCTCAGCAGATCGATCATGCAAAGATGCGGAATGCCCTGATGGACCAGTATCAGAATGATGATGAGGTCATCAAGCGTTCAACGGTGATCAAAGAGGTGATCCTGAACCACAAGCTCCGTCCGGAAGAGGTACAGCTGGCCAATAATGCAAACCTGAATCAGGTGGGCACCGGCGATCTGGAAGAGACAAAGAAGTGGGTAACCGCCTTCCGTCTTGCCCAGAGAGACGTCGGAGATGACGATTTTAATGCTTTTGTCAATAAGCAGGGAAATACGAATGATGCGCAGCTGAATGCTCAGTTCATTCCCGGTATGCAGAATGTGATCCAAAATATTGATCAGACAGAAAACCATA
>Ga0310691_10001881_pt1 | contig 30051 bp, 22 predicted proteins | sample 176DNAGHGlowgp2_FD_203887 | JGI IMG/M metagenome (GOLD analysis project Ga0310691, IMG submission 203887) | Sheep rumen microbial communities from Palmerston North, Manawatu-Wanganui, New Zealand - 1766 DNA GHGlow gp2 (v2) (version 2) | ecosystem: Host-associated > Mammals > Digestive system >... | reverse complement strand
CAATTCTCATTACATAGACTATATTAAAGATCTCTACAGTTTCATCAAGAAGCTCTTATCTTTCCTGACGACAGCATTAATTATAATCAGAAAAAATTATTTGTCAAATTTTTGAGGACTTTTTTTTGAGTGAATAAAAAGTGGCTTTAGAATTGATAAAATAAAGCTAAGAAAATAACTGATTAAAAAAATTTATTCCTACCCTGAATGACAGAAAAGGTTTTCTCCCCTTTTTAAAGGGGATACGGCGAAGCCGAGGGGATTTTTATAGACTTCATCTAAAAATCCTCACCCCGATAAATCGGGGAGCTCCTTTAAAAAGGAGCAAAAAAATTAATGACAAAAAAGGTTTCTCCCCTTTTTAAAGGGGATACGGCGAAGCCGAAGGGATTTTTATATACTTCATCTAAAAATCCTCACCCCCATAAATCGGGGAGCTCCTTTAAAAAGGAGCAAAGAAATATTAACCCAATTTCTGCATATTCAATCGATATTTCATAAGCCATTTATCAGGCAAAATACAAGACAAGAATCTCATTCATTTGGAATACAAGCTATAAACTGAGATATCTTTTCATTTCTTAGCGTCGGAAATAGCTTTTTGGACCACTTTCTCTGGAGAGACAGTTGGCTCGTAAACTGTAGGAGCTTTTTTGAGTCAGATATCCCCTACCTTCATGAAATTAGTTTTCATCCAGATTGGGCAAACAGCTGTGACGGAGATTCAGCTTTTTTTAAGTTCTTGATTTAAAGCTCTGGAATAGCTTCTGACAAATGCCTTGGTAGCGGCATAATCATTCATATATGGGATAGGCTGAAAACTAGCCACAGAAGCGATATTGATAATATGGTCTCATTTTTGCATAAATGGAGTGCAGATATAGCACATACTCACCACGGCTTTGATATTCAAATCAATCATATTCAGAGAATCTTCAAGTGGAATTTCATCACTCGCTCAGAATTTCCCATATCAAGCATTATTCACTAGATATCTGATTGTGCATTTAGCTTCAGTCAGCTTTTTGGAGAATTTGATAATCTCATCATGAACTGAAAGATCTATCGTATATGGAACTATTTTATCTCAGTACTGAGTTTTGAGTTTATTTAATTTATCTTTACTTCTAGCTAGGACTCGGATTTGATCCAAATCTTTTTCTTTGATAAGGTTATCTACAAAGATTTTTCATAATCCTGAACTAGCTCATGTAACGATAGCGATTTTCATTTTTGGTTTGTGGTTTTAGGGGTAAATTTTGTTTGGGAGTAGCTAAGCGATAGCAAACTGTTGATTAGATAATGATGCTCTTTCTTTGATTCTATCAAAAATTACATTCTTTTCTGAATGTTCGAGCTGAAAAATATCGTATCTATTCTGCATATTCAACCATATAGATTCAGAAGTTCATAAAGCACGAGAAAGTCTAACTGCCCAATCAGCATTTATATTTCTCTTTCATGTAATAATATAATTAACCTCCTCTGGAGATTTTTCTATCAATTCAGCAAAATATTTCTGACTTCGTTTTCTGAATTTTAATTCTTTGGCTAATAATTCTCATGGATGCTCTGGTCTCATATTGCTTAGATACAAGATATAAAATTATTTTCAATATTTATGTTTATTATAATCGAATATATCAATAATAGTAATTGTGCCGTTTTCCTCTTTTCTAAAGTAAATTCTCCATCACTTACTCCCCGCTCTGATTGTATATTCATTATCTCTGAACGGTGGCTCTAATTTTTCACAGTGAAGGAATCAAAATGCATACAAATCTCTCATATCATTTGCATCTTCAATTCTATTTACTCATTTCAAGAAATCTTCCACAATTTTGGGTGTATATCATTTTGGGGCTACAATTTCTACTTTATCGAGATTCATTTCATAGATCTCTCTCAACTCTTTCTTGGAGATATAAACTTGCATATCAATTTTATCAAATGAATAAAATTTTTTATGCGGTTAACATTATAGTTAATTTTTTACAAAATGCAACAATTTATTAACATTTTTGTTAATCGATATTTTACAGCATATCACCTATCCAAATTCATTTGGACTTTTTCATTATAAGAAAATCTGATTTATTGTCAAATCTATTTTTGACAGAGTACTGCAGGTGTTTATATTGTTTTTGTAATTAACAAGTTCCAAGAAATCTGAAAGCTCATAGTAAAGCCAAACGATCACTCCCCTTTGCTGACATTATATCTTCAAAAATTAAGTCTTTACTACTTTTTAGAAAATCTATCATAGACTGATAATTTAGTGATTGATTATTTTGGATTACTGACAAATATTTTAACTTCAAAATTATGAGATTTATCGAGCTTTCAAAATCTTTCTTAAAAGCGATTCTTTCTAATTCTTGTGCTCGATTCATAAATAATTTTAACGCATAAATAAAACAATTATCTATGTTATAGTATACGAATATATAAAGGTTTTGTGACATATTTTAAATCTATAAATTTATTTTGTAATATTTTCACTAATCTGCTTTAAATAATCAGAAATTTCTTTTTTGTATTTTTCTTCTTTTCTTTCTTTTTCTTCAAGTTTTTTTAATATTACCGTATCATATTTTTTTATATTATCTTTTGTGGTATTACGTACACTAATAATATATCATTCAATAATTGCACAAACAACAAGAATTATCCAAATACCATATCAAATTGAATATTGATATGTAAATAAAGCTATCCATAAGGTTATCAATACTGGAATATCTGTAGTAAAAACATTAAGCTCTTCTCATTTTTCTAATAATAACTTATCTAGAGATTTTTCTTCAAGCTCTTTTTCATTTACAGGATTTGTTTTATAACGTAGTTTCATTTTTTTAACTCATAAACATAAAAGGGGAAATAATAAATAATTAATATTCAAAATATTCTACAGGAGCTATTATTGATTCAGGGGCATGATCGACAAATCGTCATCAAACAATTCCTTTTTCTGTTGTTTCTGTATAAAATTTTATAGGCAGAGAAGTCTCCGTTTTTAAGACTTCTTTAAGTTTCCCTGAATATTTATCTAGTTTTTTTTCATACAAAGAAGAATTATCTCAAAAATACCAATTATTGAGACCTCGTTTTGTAAAAGATAAAAGATTGTATATATATGCGCCAATTAATGAATTTCTATCAATTGAAGCATTATCCTTATCAAGTCTCAGTTGTTCAAATAAGCTATTCTTAGAATCGTTAAATCAAATAAACTTCATCGCTTCAAATATAATATTTAATCTCCAATCTAATTCAAACAAGTTATCATATTTTCAAAACATTATAATATGATTTTGATTTGCCTTTCTTATTATTAATTTCAACTTTCTGATATTCATTTCATTAGGATAATATTCGAACAATCATTCTAAAAACTCTTTTAATGGCTGAAAACTCCTATTATCATTTACAATTTCGTCAACAAATATCTCTTTTATAAATTTTTCTAATTTTGGAGCTCAAGGTGTAAAAAAATCAAAATAATCAATAGGTTTCAAATATGAATCTAAATTTTCGTAATATTTATCTGTTCAGAGTGGCATTATGACTAGAATTTCTTTTCAGAAATCATTTTTACTTATAAATTGTTTCAATGTTTCTAAGAAAAATATTCCAGCATCTCATGATCTATCTATATCTTCAACTACTATTATAATTCTTTTCTCTTTTATCTTTTTTACTAACTTTTGAAAAATTTCTTGTATCTCAAATACTCTTTTAGCCGGAGATGTATTGAAAAAATATGACAGTTCTGATAAAACATCTCATCAAGGGATTATTTTTCATACTAAATTTATTAATGTTTTTTTATCTTCATTTTGTTCTCAATCTATTAGTTTTCTTGCTTGATTAAATGTCTTCTCATCTACCTGCCTAGCAAAATCTAAAACGAATCATTCTCGTAAATCTTTTCTATCTGGATACTTCCGTGCATCAAATTCAAACCATTTTTCATCGTAACCCTTATCATTTCTAGATTTTTTAACATTAGCAATTAAAGTACTTTTTCATATTCAGAATTGTCACACAAATCATCGAATCAACGATCAAGTTAATTCATCTATTTTATTTGAAAATTTATCAATCTCTGAATCCCGATTTAATAAATCATCAATATTACTGCTTTCTTGTAAAAGATTTTCATTTTTTATAAATCAATTTTTGAAATACATAATTAAAATATTTTATGATATAAATTCAAAGATAACTACCCATATTACATAGTTATCTCCCTGTTGTACTCGTGTACAATTACTTCCTTTTCTTTTTATCTGGAGCCTGAGTTAATGCCGATCAAGCAACAGATTTAATCTCCTTTTTTGTACAAGGCTTTCATCTCAATATCTTGCTAGCTGTACTAGCAACTGATTTTGATGTTTTCTCGTTGCGAACCATATCAAAAATTTTAAAAAAGTAAAACTGTATCATATCCAGTTTCACTTGTAATTTCATAGGAATAACATATAGTCACTTTGCGACTGTTTCTATATTTTCCTAAGAATATGGAAATTATAGATGAAAATGAATATAATAGCACCGAAACAATATTTGGTGCTATTTTTATATACAAATATATTTATATTTTTCAAGAGATTTTACAGTTCTTACGGTCTTGAAAAAAATAAATTTTTAACATTTTTCTTACATACCGTAAAATTTTAAGAATTGTCACTTAATTTTTCTTATGTTAAAAATCGATACGGTATTAACTATATTTTACATTGAAATGTTATATGTTTCCACTCTCATACTTTTCACATACTTATCAAATCCTCTCAGTACCCTTCTCAAAAGCTTAAAGCGATTATTTAGCCATTCTTTTAAAATATTCCCTTGTTTCTGGATCTGTACAATACACATAGCATCATTTCATTCATCTAGACATTAATACACGATAAGTATTTTTTATAATTCTATCTAACTTTTCTTTTCCATTATCTCATTCGTTTTTTAATAATAATCTCCATCAATGTATAGATCTATCAGTAGAAGCACGTTTATCTGGGAAGGTTTCAATTATTCAGTTAACAACTCTAAAATCAGGTCAGATTATCACTCAAACATAATCAAATTCTAATCATTGAACCGTATGAATGCATCAGGCTTCATTTACTGAATTTTCATCAATAGCATATGTCTGAGTATTCCCTAAATTCCAACTCATACCAAAATTTTTTGATCAATCTTTTATCTGAATATCACAGTATTCTGGGGAATTTTGATGAGCCTTAGGCCATAATCGACAATATCATGCAACAACTCTAGATTTATTATTAACATTATTTTTTTCGATAATAGCCTCTCTTAACTTTATAGGACTGTCAAATACTTGGAAATCATAATTTATATTAGATAAACTTATATTTGCAGTTTCTCTAATTCATAATGTATTATCTAACCATGCTAAGTATCAGTCAGATCATCAACAACGAAACTGAGAAGCAAGTTCCATTTCTACGATATTTGCTCAAAAATATTCTGCCCATTTCTTAATTTCATCAATAGTTCATATATCGTTTAATGTTACCTTTTGATCTTCATCAATAAAGAAAATAGAACAACGTGCAGCATGAACAATCTCTTTGACTTGGTTTTCTCATAAATTAGCAAATAATCAACTCTTTTCGTTTAGTCTATGAGCTTCATCGACAATTAAACATCAAATTTCGTTAATTTTTGAATCAACAAAAGATCAAGATCAAAGAAATAAATTCCTAACTGCTGTTTTTTTGAATTTTTTTGTTAATTTTTCTACAAAAACACTTCTTACTGAAGCATTTTTTGAAACATATTGTGAAACAATTCAACTTTTATTTAAATCTGCTAGTAAATTAATAGCAACTACAGATTTTCCTGTACCAGGTCATCATTTAACAATTAATATATTTTTCTTTCAATCTGTTGCTGTTTTTGCAAGTTTCTTAGCTTCTTCATAAACCGCTTTTTGTTCATCTATTAATGTAAATTCTTTATTTCACTCAACCATTCATATTAAAGAATCTGCTAAGGCTTTGGATGGTCTAATTTTACCATTTTCAATATTATAAATGATATCTTTCTTATCTCAATATTTTACATATTTCTTTATAAATTCCTGTAATTTTCTTTTGTCTGATTGTAAAAATATTGGAGCTTGTTTGATATATTCTGAATAAAATTCATTGTCTATTTTATTATCCCTAGCTGGATAATTATGTAAAAAAGCACACGGTAAAATATTTACTGGTTCATCTTCAACAAATTCGCTATAGTCATTTAATAAATCGGCATATGATAATACCTGATAGCTTGGATGTAATTCTTCTCTTACTGCTTTAGCAACCCATGTCTTAACTATCGCATCCTTATCGGTAATTTCAACATTTTCCCATTGCTTTAATTCTATTATTACTGCTATATCTTTTTGATTTTCATCTAATCAAGAAACAATAAAATCAATTCTCTTTCATCAGCATGGAATATTATATTCGATAGCTATTCTGATATCATCAGGAAGATCATTTGTATCGATAACATCGCTCATTTCACGTAATGAATTATGCCATGATCTCTTTTCATTTCCACCTGTAACTTTTTTTAATTTTTCAAAAATCAGTCTTTCAATTAGATCTTCAATTTTAACTCAATCTAATCATTTAATATCTTGTAAAAATTCTGATTTTGTCTTATCATAAATAACGGTCATTAATAGATATCATGATTAAAGTTTAGTATATTTATCACTCTTACCTTTAGACTTCTCTACTGAATATTTTTGATTATTCTTTTCAATTTTAGCCAAAACTTCTTTTTCAATATCAATTCCACATTCTTCGGCAAATAAAACCATATAATTAAAAATATCTGCAAATTCTTCTTTAACTTTTGGATCTTCCTTTCATATTTTATAGGAATCCTCTTGAGACTTTCGTAAAAAAACCTCTTCTAATTCGGAAGCTTCAATTGAAATTGCAGTTGCTAAATCCTTTGGATTGTGAAATTGTTTCCAATCTCTTTTTTCTGTAAAATCCAAGATTTCATTCCTAATTTTTTCGTAGTCCATGATAATAAAAAATATATCTAAAACTATTTTTTAGAATCTAATTGTTTTGCTAATTCATATTCTCTACTATAATCTAATCACAAATCAGCTTCTGGCTTTAAGATTTTCCATGCAACATACATATATGACAAAAATTCATATCATGAAAATTCTTTTCATGGAATTGAATCAATATGATATTTACTATCTTCTCAATATTGAATTCATTGACTTCAACGCATAGCTAATTCATATCAAATCATTTCTATTTCTCTTTTTGTTTTGTTTCTGAAAAAACGAATAGCTGCTAGACAGTACATTACAACAGCCATGTTAATTTCGCTAGAATCTGGTTCTAATCTTTCTACTTCTGCCTGTATCTCATCTACTGAATATTTTTGTGAATCATCTTTAACATGTTTTCATTTTTCCAAATCTTCACCCTCAATTTCTATATCATAATATGATCAAAATCATAATTTATTTGCCCAAAGTTCAACTAAATCATATTCATCTCATGGTTGCATTGAATCTTTTTGTGAATCGAATTTATCATACAATTTCTTTCATAATCTAACTAAATCATTATGTCAAAATTCTGGAATCTTATCTATTCAATACAAATCTTTTATTTGCTGTGCTAATATTGAGTTCATTGTAATATTTGAATCATATATTATTTCAGGAACTCTTACTTTTAAATCTTGATTATTAGCAACATCAATTGCCGACATAATCAATTGCATTTGGAATAATAATTGAGAAGGTCTTAATTCTTTATAAGTATTATATAAATAATTTTCGACACATAAATCTAATGGGGAATTATATACTTGCTGTAAGATTTCCGTTGCATATGATTCAAAATGATTCTCAAATGATTTTTGCATATATGTTGCATTATTTTGCATTAATTCAACTAATTTTTCTTTCTTTTCATATGATGAAGTTATAATTTTGTTCTTTCATAATTTTCTTGCCTCTGAAATCATTTTAAGGTGTGTTAATTCGTGCATAATTGAATATTTATACCCAAAATTTTTGGGATTAAATAATACAATATGTTCATCTGTTCAATAATATTCTGCTATTTTAACTCTAGCAATACTTTTAATTCAATCATCTTGTCTAAAAATTATTTTCTTTCATAACTCTTTTTCTAACTTTTCTTTAAATGGAATATATAGTGTTTCAATTGGCAGATTTTCATCTTGTGCATTAGAAATATTAATCAATAACTTAAATATTGATTGAATCCTTGAATCTCTTTTGTCTATATTTTTCCGAGCTTTTAATACTAAATCAAAAGCTACTAAATAATTATTTTCGTTATATTCAACTGCTCATAATGTATAATTCGTAATCCAATTATCACTATCTATTTTTAAAGCTTTTTCTAATACTTCTCTTGCTTCTTTTAAATCTCACAATTCTAAGCATAAGGATCAATAATTAGATAATGCATAAATATCTTGGTCATTTTTATCTAAAGCTCTTTTATATAATATTTTTGCTAAATCTTTTTTTCATTGTTGATTATAAATATTTCACAACATGACTAATCACCATGCATTTTCTGGATTGTATTTTAAACAATCAATCAACCATTTTTCAGCTTCATCAAGTTTTCATTCGTCTGATAATGTTTGTCCGTATAGTCTATATAGTTCAGAATCATTGGGGTATTTTTCTAATAATTCTCATAATTTTTTTCTTGCTCTATCAAATTCTTGTTGCTGAGCCAATCTTGCAATTCAACGTATTTCTTCCTGAGATGCATATCATTGCTTTGATTCAAGATGAATTGTTATAATCCCATTTTCTATAATAACTTCTACTTCGCTTCATTCATGAGAATAAAACTCCTTTATTGCATTTATAATTTCTTCATCAGATGAATTTTCATCAATATTAGAAAATCTATTCCAAGCTAAATCAGATTTCAAAAAAATTATATTCATAATTTGAAAAAGGAAAGGTGTAAAGCAACCCTTCCATGCAAATCTACCATAAAAGGACGATTTACACTTCGCAGGTTGCCACACCTTTCTGCTCAAACAATCTTTTTATAGACGATTTAAGTTGCAAAATGCAAACCGTCCATTTACACAAAAAAATTGTTTTTAAACAGAAAGTTCTGTGTGGCACATAAAAAGTATATATCTAATCTGAAAATTCAAGCAAAATCATAAAAAAAACTACCCTTTCGGACAGCTTTTTATTTTATGATTTTTAAATTCTATTCTACCACCTCTACAAAGTCTGAATCGTCAAACTCCACTCTCCTACTTTTGTATTCAGATTTATCATTTCATTTTATGTAATTTCTAAGGTATGCTATTCACTTGATTCCAAAGTATAGGACTGCGAAAAATAATAATATATAGAATCCACTCTTGATCACAAACCAGATAACTGATAATAAAAGAAAGAATAATAAAATTCTGAACAATCATCAGATTAGATTGATTCATGTAAGTGCTCAGAATAATAGTAATCCTAACATTAATAATAACATTCCTATAAACTATATAGAAAATAAAAATGTCATAACAATTTAATTGTAGAATATTGCTAGTGAAAGTCAAGAAAATCTGAATGTATATTGTATCCTTTGAAAGGGTGGGCTAGAAAGCCTCCCTTAGTAAGGGAGGTGGTGAATGTAGTGAACCGGTGGGATTTTGCTCCTTTTTAAAGGAGCTGTCCGTAGGACTGAGGATTTTAATCCCCCTGTCGCTATGCTCCTTCCCCCTTAATAAGGGGGACTGAACTAAAATCCCCTCGGCTTTGCCGTATCCCCTTTAAAAAGGGGAGAAATATTCTACTAATCCCTACTCCCCTTTCATCCACTCATTCAGCTCTGAAATTGTATATAATTCTGGACAGGGATTGTATGTATCAGGCTTGAAATATACCCTATCTTTGGAAGCTTCTACATGTCTTTTGTATTTGAATCTACATAATGCCTTTTTTCGTTTCAATTCAAGTTCCGCTGTTCAGCATTTACCCGCACATTTCTCATTAAGAGAGCGGTAAAATTCTAGATCTTCCTCATTTTCAATTTCTGATAAATCGTACATTATGCAACGCCTCTGGATATTCCTACAATGGACTTTATCTCGATACAAAAATGCCGCGATTCATAAAAGAATCAATACTCAGATTATAATCAGGATTATTCGTTTCTTTTTTGTCATAATGATTTATTGGATATAAGACGAATTTAGTATAATAATATAATTTTTATTTTGAATCTAAGTTTATTCATTTTTAATATACATAAAATAATTACATTTCCTTTCACAAATATTTTTCCATTTGCCTTTCAGACTTATTTTTCTATAGTTAAATAATGAATTTACATATCACTCATTAAATGACTCTTTCAGAGCAGACACAATATCTACAAACTTTCATAAATACTCCAGATTTATCCAAACTCCCTAATATTGGAGAGATTTATCAAGAATTGATAGATTGCATCACTGAACATAATCGCCGTTATTACCTCCAAAATGCTCCGATAATTTCTGATTTTGAATATGATCAGCTTTTTAATTTTCTCAAAAGAATTGAATCTGAATTTCCTCAACTGATTACTTCAAACTCCCCTACTCAAGCCTTAATCTGACAAGTAAGCGAATGATTTGAAAAAGCTGACCACAAAACTCCACTACTCTCTTTGGAAAATAGTTATAATACCGAAGATTTGAAAGAGTTTGATGAAAGAATTCAAAAAGCTCTGACTAAAGAATGAGTTTATAAATATTTCTATATCGTAGAGCCTAAATATGATGGTCTATCCGTAGAACTGATTTATAAGGATTGAAAGTTTATCCAAGCGATTACTCGTGGAGATGGATATGTGTGAGATGATATTACTACTAATGTGAAAATGATAGATAACATTCCAAAAATTCTGACTCAGAATCTGAAACTTCTTCGTGTAAGATGAGAAATAATGATGCCGAAATCAGTTCTGAAAGAGATTAACGAGCAAAGAGAATTAGATTGACTTGATCCTTTTTCAAATACTAGAAATGCCGCAGCTTGAAGTATCAAATTACTTGATAGTGGAGAAGTAAAGAAAAGAAAATTAGTTTGTTTTGTGTATGATTTACTAGAAGCCGAAGATGAAAATTGAAATACTATAGAACCGGACTTGAAAGATTTATGATTTAGCCAAGTGGATTTATCGTTTGGTAAGCAGACGATTTGATGAATTCAAGAAATCTGTACAAGAAGTGAAACTAGAGCTGAATTAGATCAATTGGATTATGATTTTGATGGATTAGTTATCAAACTACAGGAGAATAAACCTACTAAAGTTGAACTAACAAATGAAGAAAAAAATCAGACTCTTTTTCCTGTTGAGTGAGAAACGGCTGAAAAGACTGTTTCTCTCCGTAAAATATTATGATCCACCCAGCACCATCCAAGGCGAGCAATTGCTTATAAATTCCCTGCTCAGCAAGCGAGTACTCAGATTCTGTCTGTAGATTTCCAAGTTTGAAGAACTGGAATTATCACTCCTGTTGCGAATTTACAGCCTGTTCAATTAAGTGGTGTGGAGATTTCCAGGGTTAGTCTGCATAATTTTGATTTCATAAATGAGAAAGATATCAAACTCCATGATTTCGTTTGGATTCAGAGAAGTGGAGAAGTGATTCCGTATATCACAAGTGTGATAAAAGAGAGAAGAAGCTGAGTTGAAGAAAAGATTTCTGCTCCGTTATTCTGTCCTGCTTGTAATTCTCCGATTATAAATATTGAGATACATTACTACTGCACCAACCCAGAATGTCCTGCTCAGATAAAGGAGAAATTGATTCATTTCTGTAGCAAGGAAGCTATGGATATTCAATGAGTTGGAGATGCGATTGTGGATATTTTGATGCAGCAGCACTTGATTCATTCAGTCGCCGATATCTATAAATTATCGGAAATTCAGACTCAGATTTTTCTGAAAAAGATTCCATGAATCTGAGAGAAAATGCTTTATGAAATCGCTCAACAACTGGAAGAATCTAAACATAAGGAACTATGGAGAAAATTGAATGCTTTATGAATTCCTAATATTTGAAAGAAAACTGCACAAGATATTGAAAAGTTTTTACAAGAAAAATGAGCTAAAAATCTGTCTGAAATTGAAGTATTACTGACAAATGAAGAATTGATGCTACAAATCGATTGAATTTGAGAAAAGACAATCATTGCTTTGAAAGAGTTTTTCGCGAATAAGCAAGTGCAATCAATGCTAGAAAAATTGGAGTGATGGTGAGTAAATTTTTGATCATCGTCATCCTGAACGAATGTGAAGGATCTTAAGTGAAATACACAAGATTCTTCGTCGCAAGCTCCTCAGAATGACAGTCTTGCCTTCTCGATCACCTGAACTTTCCAGTTTCCTCGTGAAATGATAAAATCCGAAATGGAAAAGAACTGATTCATTTTTCACGACCAACCTAAAAAAGATACAGATTTTCTACTCTGTGGAGAAAAAGCTTGATCAAAAAGAAAAAAAGCTGAAACATTGGGAATCAAAATTTACGATTCTCGAGATGAAATCGTGAAAGTTTTTCCATTTTTATGAAATTTGAAAATTGAAGAAAAAAAAGTTGAAACTTGAAAAGCTAATCAGCCTAGTCAGATGAGTTTATTTTAACTCTAAAAACTCTTTAAACTTTTCTCGTGAATAGTCTTTTATAATTTGAATTACCTCTTTTCTAGTCTTTGGAATTCAGTAAAAATATTCATTCAAGAAAAACTTTTCTTTAAAATATCATGCTTCAAACATATTAATAATATATTTTTTTCATCCTTCAAAAAATTTTTCATTTAATTGTGAATAATTATAGTCTCATATTAATACTATACAATTATCTTCATATTCATAAAAGTATGGTTCTAAATAGTAATACTCTCCTTTTTGCCATCTCTGAGAATATGCTCAATAAAAGCAAAGGATTCGGAAGAAAAAATACATTTCCCAGTATCATGTTCAATCCGTTTTCTTTCAGATAAATGTTAAATATTTATCATCTTCAAAATTTAACAAACATTTTGATATTTTTTGAACAGCACTATTACTTTTCTCTATTTTAAATCACTGTTTCAGTATCTTGAATTCATCATCCACAGCTATCATATTTTCTGAAACATAATATTTCTCATGATAATCTTTTACATCATTCCGAGATACTTTTTCATATTTATTCATAAAAAAATCTGGATCTAAATATTTTCTAACTACATACTCATAGATTCTTTGGTCATATCTCACATCTTCTAATTCCTGCTTTATAATATCTTTTTCGTACAAAAAAGATTCTTTCGTTATTTGTTTTGTCAATTTCTCAATGGCATCGTCGTAATTAATTCGTTTATCAAATTCAAAATAGGAATAATCTGTATTTATTACCCCATCCAATCAATATAAAAATTCAAAAAAATCATCCAGATTTAAAGCTGAGTGTCATATACAATGTTCCACTAAATGTGGAATCATTTTAGATTTGTTAACTAATGGAGTTCTTATATAAATACGCATAGCAACTTTATCATAACAAAAGAGTTCTCGAAAACAAGAATCTTTTATTGAAACTTCCTAATAAAATTATATATTGAATTTATGTTTAAAAACTTATTATAAAAATGGAAATTCTATTTTTACTTGATTACTACTACCCTCATAAATGATGAATTGAGAACGTTTTTGAACATCTAATAAATTGATTACTAGAAAAATGATATAAAATCACATTGATAACTTCTCGCTTCCAAGAGAATTTGAAAGAATATGAAAAAATCTGAAATCTAACGATTTATAGAGTCTGAAAATGAAGAAAATGATTTTTTTTCAAATGATTTTTTAAAGCTTGTGAAGTTCTTAGAAATAAAAAAAATATCAAAATAATTCATAGTTCTAGTTATACTTCTACTATTCCAGCCAGTATTTTAGCCAAACTTTTTCATAAAAAATCAGTAGTAACAATTCATGAAATATTTTGAAAATTATGGAAAGAACTCAAACCTCGGTATTCTCGCTGGATTTTTGAATTATTCGAGTGGTTGATGATAAAATTTCCACATGATATTTACCACTGTGTATCGTTATATACTCTAAACTCTCTCCGCATCAAATGATGAATCAGCGATAAGAAGTTACATCTGGTTTATAACGGTGTGGATAATGATTTTTGGGATATGAAAAAAGTAAAAAAATCTGAAATAGATGAGTGGAAGAATAAATATTGATGGAATGATTCATATCTTATTTCCTACTACGGTCATGCATGAAAAACTAAGTGAATTGATTTGTTGGTCGAGGCTATTCCACAGATTCTGAAAGAGAATCCAGATTCAAAAATACTCTTTAATATCATTCCATCAAAGAGAAGTGATTATATAGTTGAAAGAATTAATTCCATATCGAAGCAACTAAAAGCTGAGGATAGAATTCAAATTTTTAGATGATTTTCCAAAGAAGACTTGAGAATTTTTGTGGCTTGTGCTGATGTAATTATCGCTCCATCTTTGGCTGAGTGATTTGGATCTGTGCATTCAGAAGCTTGTGCCATGTGAAAGAATCTGATTACTTCAAATCTTGCTGCAATCCCTGAAGTTGTGTGTGGAAATGTAATTTTGATGTCCCCACCAAGTGCAAAATGAATTTGTGAATCAATACAAAAAATAAGAAATTGAAATTTCGAAAAAATCCCAGTTAAAAAGTTCAGTTGGGATAACATGATTAATAATGTAGAGTATCTATATAATTTTCTCTTGACATAATACAGTAAATATTTATATTATATATACCAACGAAGGTTGGAAGGAAAACAAAAAATTTTATATTATGGAACATTTTAATCCGCAGAATACGACCAATATTGCCAATGCCTCGGAGGATGTGCCAGGCTTTAGGTTGTTCTGCACAAATCCAAGGGACAGGCCCCCTTACTAGTAATTATTTAACTTCATTTAATTTATGTTCACCGGCACCCTGCTGTATATGGCAAGGGTGCTTTTTTGATAAAGAATCCTATTGCAAAAATACTTGATAACTTTATTCTAAATCCTGGTTTTAATAATATCTTGAATGTAAATGGATTACGCACAAGAAGCAATAAATCAGCACAAAAAATATCGTTGAAAACTGACTACTGAGTCAAAAGTACCTTTGGAGACAAAAGATGACCTCGCTACATATTATACTCCATGAGTAGCTGCTCCATGCTTGGAAATTGCTCAGAATAAAGATTTGGCTTATGATTATACTTGGAAAAATAATTCAGTTGCTGTTGTCTCTGATGGATCTGCTGTTTTGGGGCTAGGAAATATCGGTCCTGAAGCATGACTTCCTGTAATGGAATGAAAAGCAATTCTTTTCAAAAAGTATGGGAATATCGATGCAATTCCTATCGTTCTAAATACCCAAGATCCAGATGAAATTATCAAAGTAGTAGAAGCTATCGCTCCGACTTTTGGGTGAATAAATTTGGAAGATATCGCTGCTCCAAATTGTTTTTACATCGAAGAAGAACTAAAAAAGAGATTGAATATTCCTGTATTTCACGATGATCAACATGGAACTGCGATTGTAGTTTTAGCTTGATTGATTAATGCTTTGAAATTAAAGAATGCTAATTTTTCATCTCAGAAAATTGTAATTTCTGGAGCATGAGCTGCTGCGATAGCGATTGGTAAACTATTAAAAAAAGCATGAGCTGAAAATATAATATTTCTCGATTCAAAGTGAATAATCCACGAATGAAGATCGGATTTAAATAAATATAAACAAGAAATTGCTCCTTGGAATATTGAGCAGATTTCATGAACTTTGGACGATGCCATCAAGTGAGCTGATATTTTTATTTGAGTAAGTAAACCTGGATTATTACACGAGGAACATATCAAATCTATGAATTCAGATCCAATCATTTTTGCACTTGCAAATCCAACTCCTGAAATCATGCCAGATGAAGCAAGAGAAGCCTGAGCTTTTATCGTAGCTACATGAAGAAGCGATTTTCCTAATCAAGTAAATAATGTTTTAGCTTTCCCTGGAATTTTCCGTGGGGCTTTAGATGCAAGAATTCCTCAAATTACAGATAACCATAAAATTGCTGCTGCAAAAGCTTTAGCAAATTTTGTTGAAAATCCAGACAGAGAACATATAATTCCATCAGCTTTTGATGGTTGAGTAGCTGACGTGGTTGCAGAAGCTGTTAAGAGTGTTTAAATTAAACTGTGAAATATATGAAAATTGCAGCTGTACATTGTCGATTATTTCCTGGTGGAGCTCTAGAAGTTTTTAAGGATTTACTTCAGCAGGAACTGAGAAACGATCCGAATGCTGAGATCAAAATTTTTACGATGATAGCTGATGAAAGCTTAAAATTTTTAAAAATTCAGATTCCTGGAACTGAGAAATTCAAAAAAATTCGTGTGGTGGAATCTTTACCAAAACGGTTGAGCAGATTTTTTCTTTTCTGCTGAAAAAAGCACATTCCTATTCTTTCGTCCATATTTGATTACCGTAATTTGATAGTCTGCTACCCCGAAATTATGAGCATTTTATCCAGAAAAATCAAGAAATTCTGACCTGAAAGGATGATTATTTCCAGTTATGCGATTGCCAAAAATGTAAAAATTCCTCAGACATGCAAACATACGAAATTGTACTTACACTCCCCTATGCAATACATTTGGTCGCACCGTGAAGAATATATTTGAAAATTTAAATGATGGAAGAAAAAGCTGTTTACTTCTATCATTCCTCGTTTACAGAAATGGGATAAAAAGTTTACCAAATTTGATGAAGTAATATTTAACAGTAATTATACAGCCTGATTGGCTGAGAAAATTTACTGAATGGAGTGAAAAGTTAAATATCCAAAAATCAAAGATTGCTTTTATCTTTCTACTCCCACAAAAGAAGTTCAGAATTATTTTGTGTGTGTAGGCAGAGTGGTAAATTTTGTCCGTGAAGTCTGATTGATAATTAAGGCTTGCAATGAAACTAAGACTAACCTTTTGATTATCGGTTCATGACCCGATGAAGTTCAGCTTAAAGCTCTAGCATGAGATACTATAATATTTTTATGATGGCTACCACAGGAGGAAAGTTTGAAGATTATCAGAAATGCAAAATGATTAATAAATCTGACTAAAGAATCATTCTGAATGTGAACCGCGGAAGCTTTGCTTTTGTGAGTTCCTGTGATTTGATTCGCTGAGTGATGAAGCCAAGAATTAGTGGATGAAAATAGTGGGATATTGATTGATAAAAAAAATATATCATCGTTAAAGGATGCTATTCAGACTTTTGAAAATAAGGAGTGGAATAGACGTCAAATTTCTGATACTATCAGGGAAAAACTACAGAAATATAGTTAATTTTGTCGTAATAAAATTTGCTTTTTTTAATAATCTGTGTAAAATTATATGTATTTTACACATCATCGTTCTAAAAAAATGGAAAAATCAAAATGAAATCTTATTGATAAAAAATGATTAATCGAAAAGGATATTCATAAAATTAGACTAATTAAATTCTTTGATATAACAATTTATGGATTATTAATATCATCATTAATATGATTATTCTTTGTTATAGATGGTAATGAAACAATGATAAATATAGTTTGCTGAATATTTGTATGATTATGTATTATTGGAATCTACTTACTATTTTATACTATATTATTTTTTGAGAAAAAAAAGAAAGATGGAAGAATTTATAATATTTTATGATTCTTACAATATGAATGAAATATTATAAACTGACAGGCTAACTGAAAAGGTACAGCTTATTATAAAAACTGAAATATTGCTAATCAATGAACTTTTAAAGATGGGAAATTAAATGGGAAATGAACGACTTACTATACAAATGGGAATATTCGTTATAAGTGAAGTTTAAAAAACTGATTGGCTAACTGAAAAGGTACTATATACTATCAAAATTGAAATATTGCCTTTCAATGAACCTTTAAAGATGATAAACTAGAATGACAATGAACTATGTACTATGAAAGCTGAGAAATTCATTATAAATGACTGTTCAAAAATTGATTACCTAATTGAAAAGGTACTATATATCACAAAAATTGAAACATTTCTAGCCAATGAAGATATCTAAATGATAAACTGGAATGAAAATGAGTTATTTATTATGATAATTGAGAAATTCTCTGCAAGTGAAATTTTAAAAATTGAAAGTTTAACTGAAAATGAATTCTATATTATAATAATTGAAATAAATGGCAGGAATGAATATTTAAAAATAGTAAATTAGAAGGACTCGGAAAAACATTTTATAAATCATGAAATTTATTATATGAATGAAATTTTAAATCATGATTATTTGATTGAGAATGAACTATCTATGATCAAAATTGATATGAAATTTATAAATGAAAATTTAGAAAATGAAAAATTTGGGATTTATCAAAAAGGTTTCAGATATTGTTACATAAATTATTATTTCGAAAGAGATAATATTTGTTCTTTATTCTTTTCTTCTCGCTCTATTTTTGTTATATCCATGTAGATTTCATCTCGGAATTTTCAATTACAATAATGAGATTCTCTTCTCCTTCCATATTCTTTAAATCAGACTTTTTTATAACATTTTATTGCTCACTGATTGAAAGCAAACACATGAAGATCTACATTACGTAAGTTTAATGTATGAAATCAAAATAATAAAATCGCATTAATTGCATCTGTTCAGTATCATTTATTATGTTCTTCAACATCTCAAATCGAGATTCCAAGTCTTGCTACTTGATCTATATGATTAATATCTCATAAATCTACAATTCACATCATTTTATCATTTTTCTTGTTTATTATTGCAAAAGCTTTTGTAGAATCTGAATCTTTTGAATATTTTTCGAGAAATTCTTTTTCTTTGTTTATCGACATAATTGCTTTAGTCTGATTCACTCCATCCGTTATTCTACAATCGTTCACCCATTTTGTCCGAAGTTCATAATCTTCTGGATTGATGGGTGAAAGGTAAATATTTCCTCGTGATATTTTTGGAAAATATTTCATTTTATGAATATATAAAAGATAAATTATTTATTCTTTTCCTGCCACTCCGGTTTCAACATTTCCATTATAACCAAATCATGCCATTCACCGTTACAATACTGACAATGATGTCTGGTTCAGATTTCTTGGAATCAAACTTTTTTATAGCATGCTATAGCTTTTTTATTGAATGATTTTACTTGTAAGAAAACATTATATAAATTTAATGTATCGTATGAGAATGATAACATTGCATTAATTGCATCTGCTCCATATCATTTACTATGTTCATCAAAGTCTCCAATCGAAATTCAAAGTTCAGCTGACTGATTTATATGGTCAATATGGAATAATCACACAGTTCAAAGAAGTTTATCTCCATCCTTTCTGATTATTGCTAAATTGTATTCTCAGCTTTTAGCCACATTTTCTAGCCGTTCTTTTTCACTTGTTATTGATATAATCTGAGTTTAAGTTGTTATTCAGTCTGTAATTCTTTTGTCATTCATCCATTTTGTAAAAAGTTCATAGTCATCCGTATGAATTGGTGAGAGGTAAACTTTACCTCGTGAGATTTTTGGAAAATATTTCATTTATGTAGCAAGAAAATAGTAAAACTATGCTTACAATACCCTAAATTTACAATATTGCAAGATTAAATAAAAAAAATCTGACTCATTTTAGAATCAGATTTCTTATTATATGGTATTATATATTATTTAACTGAAATCGTTGTTCATCAAATCTTTGCATTACCGAAATTAAGTGCAATATATGTATTTCATTTTTTTACTGGAGTGATAGTGATTTTAGCTTCTCCATCTTGAACCAACATTACAGATACTGGATTTAGTGAAATATTTGTATTGCTTGCAATTGCTGTGAATGGAATATTTAATGCTCAATTATATTTGGCTCATGAAACTTTGTTTGTTACACGGATAGTAATTTGTGTAGATCTTTCTATCATTACAGAATCATCAAATCCTTTTTCAACTTCGATATTCCACTTGTTTACAAATTCCTTTCATTTCACATCAAGTCCATCAAAATTTAATTCAATCAGATTTTTCTTTTCATTTTGTGCTAGTGGTTTTTGCTCAACTGGTTTAGTTTCTGGTAATTCTATTTTTGCAGTTCATCATGTAGAATCTTTAACTTCTCATGATAAAACTATTTCTCATGTCGCTACTCAATGATTTTCATCATTATTCTTTTCTTCTGGTTTAACTTCAGGTTTGGTTTCTGTCTTTTCTGCAGCTTGATTTGGATATGGAGCATCTACTGATTCAAGTAAAGCAATTGGATCTTTTGTATTTTGGAATAACTGCATTCTACATAATCACTTTGCAATAATTTCTGAATGTCATTTAGAAAGGTCTGGACATCATGCAAATGCATATGCTGGTCTTCATCAGCTATTTTTGTCAATTTCAAAGTGGACATGGTATCATCCTAGTGCTCAGAATGTATTTCATGTATTTCAAACTTCTCAGATTCTCTGTCATTTTGTAACCATATCTCATGCTTTTACTGAAATACTATTCATATGTGCATATGTTGCAAAAAGAATTTCTCCGTTAAACTTGAATTTTATCTTTACTACATTCCCATATGCAGAATTATATCAAGCTGAATAAACTTCTCCGTCTGCAATTGCATAAAGTGGAGTTCATTTTGCTGATGCGATATCTACTCCGTAATGAGCTCATGCTGCTTGATTCCATTCTTTTTGGTATGATCATCACCAAAGAGTTGTATAAATATCTGTATATACTTTTTCATTTACATATGTTGTATAATCAGCATTATTGATAATTGGCAATTTAATTTTACATGAATCTGGCATAGAATTTCGTTCCATTGTTCTACATTCCAATGTAGACACTTGAAATAATGGATAAACAAGACTTGTATTATTTTTTAGGTTGTCTCATGATCATCGCATAGTTGCCCATCAGATAAACAAAAAAGCTAGAACTGCTTCTCATGCATACACTCGCCAATGAGAACATTTTTTTGCTGCATTATAGAGCTTTTCCACTCTTCTACCTCTGTGATTATGGGAAATTATTCTCCTTCACAGAGCGATATTAAATTTTTGATAAGCTTGTTCATATCCTGATCGATGAGCCATTTTTGTATTTGTATATATAAATTAATATATAGTATTATATACTAAAAATAAAAAAATGTCAAATTTTTGAAGACTTTTTTAGTTTGAAAAAGAAAGGCTAAAAAATACAATATTTGTTGGTTTTTTATTTCATTTTTTTTGGTAATGAAAAAGTATTTGTCCCTGATCGGTATCACTGCTTTAGTTTTAATTATCGGTTGGCTATGATATCAGGCTCTTTTTGCGTATTTAGCGGAGCATACGTATTATTTTTGAATGCTGTCTTCTGGTCAAAATTGGTGAGTTTTTCTTTCTGCTTTGGCGTGTGCTTGATGTTTCCCTTTGCTATATTTGTTTCTGAGCTCAAAATTTAAAATCAGAAATTTGATTATGCGATTCATAATTTGAGCTTGAGTTTTTGGATTAATACATAGCAATATCAAATGAGACCCTATTTGATTCTGAAATATAATAACGATTTTCAATACTATATTGCTTGTTTGTTTATGAACTTATTTAATACTTTGATTTTCCGCTTTATGAAGTTGGATTGAAAGAAAACGGGTAAAATTTAGTCAATTTCGCTGGCAGGAAATATTTTTAAGTTTCTGAATCTGATTTTGTAGCTTTGTAATTCTTGTTCAGATTTTATTATGAATTTGATTGTTGTATTGAATTGTAAGTTGGATTCTTTTCTTGTGATTAGGATTTATGATTCGATATGAAAGAGAACAACTCTGAAAACGATGAGAAATAATTTGAGGTATATTAACCCAATTTAAGGAATGAGTTACAGCTTGAGAATGGAATGTAAATTCGAAAAAATTTTGGAGCTGAAAAAAAATCTGATTTTTAGCTATATTTTTACCTGTTCTTTTTTCGGTAGCTTATTTATATATGTGAATACAAAATGCATTCACTCCATATTCAACGGCTTGGGATGCTAACCATGAATATATGTATATTCCAAAAATATTAGCTGAAAATGCTGGGATTTATCGATGAAACGGTGTATGAGGTGGAATGCCATGATTCTGGCACCAATTCTTAACTTTCGTTTTTTCCTTAACTGGATGCACTAATTGATGGTTTGGATTATCTCCAGATAACATCGCGATTTCTATGAACAATATAAGTGCTTTTCTCGTTTTAATTTTCTGAATTGCTATAATTTTCCAGATATTTTCACTCATCAGTAATAAGAAACAAAAAAATGAAGATGAAAAATCTGAGCTAAAAAAATGAAAAGATTCGATTACTGATGTTGAAATGAATAATTCAAATTGAATAACTATGTGATGGTATATCTTGTTACTATGGCTAACTGGTTGAATGTGAGCATTTCTTGTAATCGTCGATAATAAAACAGATTTATGAGTGATGGCATTATGCTTGTTGGCTCTGTTAGCAGGATTAATCTTTCTTCAAAATAGAGAGAACTCTAAAAACAAAAAAGATTTATTTAAATATATCTTGGTTGCGTGACTATTTTTTGGATTTGCTGCCTTAGCAAAGATTACTGCATTTGTTGATTTTGTTTTGTTCTGATTATTACTTGTATGCTTGCGATTCTCTTCATTGACAGGTCTTGGACTATGAATAATGGTTATGTGACTTGTAAGAAAATTTAACGTTTTGACTTCTTCAGTTATGCTGACTGATTCGAATGCCTTATGGTTTATTATTATCTGATGAATTATCACAGTTGTATGACTTATGTTACACTTATTAAAACGTTCAAATAGAAAAGATTTCTGAAGAAGTTTTAAGGATTTGATTATTTTGTGAGTCTGATTTTTACTTCCTCTTATTGTTCTTAAATTACCTTGGACTACAATCAGTCAAATAATGACTGACAATTATTCCTTTTCAAATTCCATAAAAGGTGTTTTCTTGAGTATGGATACAGAAAAGAAAAATGAAATAAATAATAAATTCTTGGCTCAAAATACAGAGAATGAAAATATTAATAATATAGATGCAATTACAGATTCCGATGATATTGATTCAATTGAGGTTCAAGATTCTGTGGATTCTACTATATTATCTTCAAAAAATGATAAAACATTTCAGCAATGTTCATCTGCTGGAAATATTTATTCAGATAAGGAATTAAATGAAAATTTACAGGTGCTTGATGGTTGAAATTGATGAGAAGACTTGTGAAGATATATATGATATTGATGGAAACAGTTTACGAGTTCAAATTTATTTAGTATTGATGAAGATACTGCAAATAAAAAATGGTTTAAATTCTTTAAGGCTATGTGGCCCAAAAGTAGTGAATGTGGTGAATCTTCAGATGCGAATAATGTTATTTGTGAAAAGAATTTAACATATTGAGTTATGAAATTAGTATGGCCAACAAGTGATACTTGTTATTGATTTAATCATGATGCTAAAGTGTTGTGTAATAATGCAAATGTTATAGATAATTTTAGGATTGATGATTTGCGTGGAATATATGAGAATTGAATAAAAAATAAAGATTGAGAAGCCTGACAACTATTAAAATCTGCAATAGATGCTTATGACAAAGCAAAATCTGAATGAACACTTTGATTCTGATCTTCTAATGTTGCAATATTCCATGATGAAATAGTTAATCTAAGACAATACTACCAGTCCCATAGTATTTCATCCACTGAAAGTTCTATAAGCATCCCTTATAGATATCTGGTACCATTAAATATTTCGTACAACTGGTCATTACAGAATTTGAGTAGTTATTATACAGATATTGGATTTTTCTGGATTTTTGTATATGTATTCTTATTAGTTGCTCTAATATATGCTATCGTAAAGAAAGATAAAGTTTTAACATCAATTGCTTTAACTACTCTTATTGGTTGGTGAATTTGGTGGATTATATGATCATCTATACTTTGGTACTGAACTGCTTTAATATCTTGGACTATGATTACTGTTGCCCTATTCTGGGATAGAATTTTGCAAAAGAATGGTAAAGAGAATCCAAAGATTATTCCACAAATTTTGATTATACTTGTTTGAATCTTATTCTGAATTCAGATTGTATTTAACTTCTTAAGGATAGCTTCTCAGTGAGCTAATTCGGTATTTGTGTGGTATAAGTGAAATGTGGGAACTATGCAAGTTTTTGATGATAATTTGCAAGCTAGTAATAAAACTAAGTACTGATACACAGCGAAGAACATATTCAATCTACAGTTCCCTCAATATAATCCAATCATTAATGCGTTAGCTGACCGTGATAATAAAGATTGAATAATTATTGCCTGAACGTATATCCAATATTTCTTATGAAATCAATGGAATATAAAATGAGATTGAATGCTTGGAGGATTCTATAAAAACTCTTCGGATTGAGATTTGTGTAAAACATATCGAAGATTAAAAAATGATAATACTCGTTATTTAATTATTGATCCTAATATCTGAACTGTAACTATGTGAGAATGAAATGAGACTTTATTCTACAGATTCTTTGCTAAACTAAATGGAGACAAAACTAAAATTGAAAAAGATGGGACTATAACAACTCTGGTAAGATTAGCCAAGGAAGGTTATTTAAAGTTACTTAGCACAAATAATTTATGATCTAAATATGCTTTAACTGTTGATGATGATACTATTAGAAATTATTTTGGAGAAAATCTAACAGATGATGAACTAATCCTGACTAGATCGAAAATGGCTGTTTTACAATATTTTAATGATGCAAATTCTATATTCTGATCTATTGCCGGAATCTTTATATCAAGAATTATGAATGATACAAAAGCTTGAGTTGAAGATATTGCTAATATTTACTGATTAGAAATTGATGGTAATAAAGTTGCTAATGTCGCTACTTCCTTTATAAATGCATATACAAGTTGAAAATCTATTGAATGAATTGCTAAAGAATTAACACAGGAGGAAAGAACAGTCTTAACGACATATGTGAATCTCTATTTGTGATATAAAAAGTGATGAGAAAATGAGATTTCATCTATGGTTCAAAACTTATTAATGAGCAGTGTAAGTGGATGAAGTCAAGTAATTGCACTAGAATTAAATTAATAATCCTTAATAAAGATGGGAGACAAAAAAAGCAGCTCTTTCTGAGCTGCTTTTTTCATAAGATATAAAGTTTATAGATTATCAATTTATTAAGACTTTTACTTGATGCACAAAATCTTTTACATCTTTTCCTAAATCTCATGATTTTTCGATGGAACATCATGCTGCATTTGCATGTCATCATCATAAAAAATGTTTTGCAATATCTCTACAATTATATTTTCCCTTTGCACGGAGACTAAACTTTATATGATCTTCTTTTTCCTTTCACAGAATAACTAATTCCTGATCTTTGATGTCTCAAATCAAATATAAAGCATAATCTGCACTATCTGGGTGTAATCCGTATTGTTCCAATTCTTCCTGTGAATATCGGGAATAAATTATATCTTCATCCCTTTTCATTCTACCAAGAATTATTTGCATAAACTCTAAATCTTCAAAACTTTTGCTACGAAAAACATTATCAATAATCAATTTTTTATGGGCTCATTTTTCTAGTAATGATAAATTATTTCTTGACACACGAATTGATTCTTCTCCTTCATCAAAACGGAAATTTCCACTATCTGTCATTATTCATGTCAATATGAATGTAGCTATTTGAGAATCTATCAAATCTGGTCGCCATTGCTGAGTAAGTTCAAAAACTAATTGAGCAGCACTAATAGAACTATCATCACGAAATTCAACTGAATTTGGTAGTTCCTTTGAAAAAATATGATGATCTATAATAACCTTTTGCTGTTTATCAAAATATGCTTCATGTCAATGTGTAAACTTTTTTATCATATTATATGTAGAAAAATCAACAAATACTAAAAGATCATAATTTAAATAATCGAATTCCGTTTGTAAATTTTGAATATTTAAAAATGAAAAAGTCTCGCTAGGAGTGTCTGGAGTAAAATATGAAATATTTTTTCAGAGTTTTCATAATTGCAATCAAAGTCCATACATTGATCCTATCGCATCTCCATCAACCGATTGATGCCCAAAAATTGCGATATTTTGTGCTTGTTCCAATCTTTTTTTTAATTCTTCTCACTGCATTATTTTAGTATTAATTATAAATTATTCTTGAATTATTTTTTTAAGTTCTCCTAATCATTTCTCTGAAACTTTCATCTCATTTCATAAAACTTGAATCGTGATATCTCATGGATTTCAAGCTACAATAGTCATTAATGATTTCATTTTTGAGAACGGTAGATTTTCTGCTGTAATAATGAGAATCTCTTTATCATCCAAAGTATAATCATCTTTTGTCTCAGAGTCTTGTTTTTCTTCTTTAATTTCTTCCTCTTTTCCTTTGCCATCATCTGAATTTTCTATATTTTCATCTTCACCTATTACTATACCATTTTCTTGCGTATCTGGATCTGATATATCTTCTATAACATCTTCCGTATTGTCTTCATCCACTTTTTCTTCTTCGGTTAAATCTTCGTCCATTTCTATATCTTCAAGTTCTAAATCTTCTAGAACCGTTTCTTCATTATTGAAGGTACTTTTATTCTGATTCACTTTATTTTCTTCTGCCATTTTTGTATTTTCTGCCACAATTTCAGCTTTTATACGCTCTATATTAAGTTGTTGTTGCTCTCCTGCCCTGGCTTTTTTAACAGCTGAAACTGTATCATTTTCATCGAAAGATCATCAAGCTAATTCTTTTAATTTTTCACGTGAAGTTTTTACAATTTTAGAGATCTGAATTCTGTTTTTCTTCCATCATGATACAATAACTAGATCAAACTTTGATAATCCATATGTTTCTGATAAGAATATATCAAAACTATCCGAAATATCCTCGATTGTAATGAAAAATCACTTTTTCTTTGCGCGACGAATGTCTTTTATGTATCATACAATTTCAAAGTTACCAACGTCTGTTTTGTCTTTGATATTAGAAAGTAAAGTTCTTTTTTTGATAAACTTATATAATCAATCCAAAGGATTTCATGAAACAAAACTCTTGAAAACATCCTGTTCCATCATCAATCTTTCCATGAGAGTAGATTTTTCAGTCTTCTTTAATGGAATTTTATTTTCTAGCTCTCAAAACAATCACTGACTTGCATTTGCGGAATTTGAAATCCAGTTAATAATTTGATCTACATTATTTCGTAACACTTTACGATCTTCGAATTGATCCAAAGCTCATGATTTGATTAATCATTCCAAACTTTTTTTATTTATGACTTTTGAACATCTTTTACAAAAATCTTCAAGTGAAGTAAATTTTCATCACCTTTTTCTCTCCTCCTGAATCTCTTCTCATGTATCGAATCAAACTCACTTAATAGAAATAAATCAGATTCTTACGCTCTGGTCAATGGCTGCAACATGATTAAATGAAACATTCACATCAGGTTGTAAAATATCAATTCATCTCTGCTGAATTTCAGAGAAATAAAAACTCTGAGTATCTATATCTTCTTCTACAGAACGTATCAAGGCTGCTGAAAATTCAATTGGATAATGAACCTTTAGGTAAGCTGTCTGATATGCAATCATGGCATAACATACAGAATGCGATTTATTGAATGAATATGAAGCTGCTGGCTCTATCATTTTTTCATAAATCTGAGTTGTGGTTTCAGGTTTATATCAATGAAAAGACGCTCAACGTTCGATGAACTCTTTCTTTAACTGTTCTATTACGTATTTTTTCTTTTTTCAGACTCCACGACGAAGGAGATCTGCCTCTCAAAGGGAGAATCATGCCATTGCTTGTACAAGGAACATTAACTGCTCCTGATAAACAGCTATTCCATATGTTTCTTTTAGAAATGGATCGAGATCTTCAATCAGCTTCCTTCTCTCTTCTTCAGCTACTTGTGCTCAATATTTTTTGGTCAATTCTGCTTTTAGGTCTGGGTACATATATTCAATTTCTTCTTTTCATAGTCTCCTATTAATATAACTTGGAATGAATTCCATAGGTCACGGACGATAAAGGGCATTCATGGCAACCAAATTATCAATTTTTTCTGGAATTAGTTCAATCAAATAACGACGCATTCACGCGGATTCAAATTGGAATATTCATGTAGTATCTCCTTGTTGAAAAATTGATTTATATGTTTCTTCGTCATCGATTGGAATATCTAAACTCATTGTTTCCAAAAACTCTTCAAACATTTCTGGAATTTTTTCTCATTTCTGATCTGCACGAGCCTTGATGATCTTTACGCAGTTCTTGATGATGGAAAGATTACGTAATCATAGGAAGTCCATTTTTAAAAGTCAGATTGATTCTAATGTTGGTCAATCATATTGGCTTACGATAGTATGGTCTTCCTCTTTGTTATATTGAGTTGGTGTGTAAGTGGTAACTTTTTCTGGAGCGATAATAATTCAACAAGCATGAACTCACATCTGGCGAAGATTTCATGTTAATTTATCTCAATATTCAATAGCCTGATGAATTTTTTCATCAGATTCATATATATTCTTCAATTCTGGAGCTCATTCTGGATCTTCTACTTGTGCAACTAATCATACTTTATCTTGAAGCAGATTTGTTATATAATTTGATTTTTCAAAAGGTACTCAAAGAGTTCTGGCAACATCTTTGAATGCGGCTTTGGTTGCCATTTTCATGAATGTTCAGATGGAGCAAACTTTTTCGGCTCAGTATAAATCATAACAATGTTCAATTACATTTTGACGTAAAGAATCCTCAAAATCAATATCAAAATCTGGCATTGAAATTCTGGCAGGATTAAGAAAACGTTCAAAAAGTAAATCAAATGGAAGTGGATCAACTTCTGTAATTCATACTAACCAAGCTAGTAAGGATCATGCTCATGATCATCTTCATGGTCATACAGAAATTTGATGTTCTTTGGCTCGGCGTACATATTCTGACACAATTAGGAAGTATGAATTGAATCACATTTCCTTGATAACCTTTAGTTCATATTCCAAACGATCAATATAATATCCGAGTGAAAATCTCTTATCTCTTCATGGAAATTCGTTCTGATTTTTTTCTATGAAATCTTTTTTATATTGAGTGTATGTTTGAAGTGTAAATTTATGTAAATCCTCTGGGGAAGTATCTTTCAATGCAGTCTCTAGCTGTCATTTATCAGTTCTTTTAACTAAATTTGCAATAATCTCTTCATCTCGTGAATATCTAAACCTTCTGGACAATCATGCGAATGCTCTCCGACGTAATTCAAATTCATATGCTTCCATTTTAGTTTTCTGTGCTACTTCTCACGACATCAATTCTTGGAGAACAAAAAAAATAAAAAAATCTGTATATAAAAATAATGTTTAGAATGTGAAATTCAAGGAAAGAAATTTGTTTCTTCTCGCTTGCATTGAAAGTAAAATTTCATATAATTTACTGTTGGTGTGAAATATGGTATATTTCACCAGAAATCTGATTAATTTACCTTACATAAAAATAAATGAAAAAATCTCTTATAAAAGTTATTATTGCTTTGGTTCTTTTTACCGTTATAATTGCTACCGTGCAAAATGTAGATGATTATTCTGCGGTTTTTAATAATAATTCATCTATTTGAAGTTGAGAAGAAAAGCATGTTGATAACATCATTAAAAAAGATGAAAAATCATTAAATTCTTGGCTAATTCTTTATAATAACAATATGTTCAAAAAAGTTGAAATTGAAGATAGCGTAACTCTGAAGTGATATATATTGAGCTGAAGTGAGGAAAAAACTTCACCATTCCCATTATGATGAACGAAAACTATCGATAATTATTATCTCATTACGACAAAAAAACCTGCTGATACTAGCATAACAGAATTATGATTAAATTTAACTGG
>Ga0310691_10001878_pt1 | contig 30095 bp, 26 predicted proteins | sample 176DNAGHGlowgp2_FD_203887 | JGI IMG/M metagenome (GOLD analysis project Ga0310691, IMG submission 203887) | Sheep rumen microbial communities from Palmerston North, Manawatu-Wanganui, New Zealand - 1766 DNA GHGlow gp2 (v2) (version 2) | ecosystem: Host-associated > Mammals > Digestive system >... | reverse complement strand
TGATAGAGAATGTATTCCATCACGAGCAGACGATAGAATTGCAGATGGGTGACAACGTGATCGGCCGCTATGTGAAAGGCTCCGATATCAACGCCCCTATCGAGACGGTGGACCCCAGCGTAGATACTACCCATTGCATCATCAATGTCAGCCGCAACCGTGCAGGAGAATTGGTCTATACGCTTCGCGATGCCAGCACGGACGGCACAGGTACCTTCGTGGGTAATACGATGCTCAGCGCCAAAGACCGCCTGCGCCTTGACCACGGGGCCATCATCACCATCGGCGCGACAACCATGATATTCCGTGCTGCTGGACACGAGGACGATTAAAAGAAAGAGGCCTGCGAGATTCGCAAGCCTCTTTTCTTTTTAATCTAAATTAGAAGGGCAGGTCGTCGGTGCTCTCCCCGCTGAAAGCCGGAGCCTCTGGAGCAGGAGCCGCGGCAGGTGCCGGAGCTGCAGGGATGGGAGCTGCCTGCGGAGCGCCGAAGGTGGCATTGGGATCAGCGGCAGGAGCGACAGCGTTGGGATCGTAGGGTGCTACCTTCCACGCGCGAATCTGATTGTACCAACGGCCGTTATATTCGCGAGCATCGATGTCGAGGCTGACGGTCAGCATCTGTCCCACCTGAATATTGAACTGAGCGATGCGATCGCTGCCGAAGACCTCGAAGCAACATTTGCGAGGATATTGCTCCATCGTCTCCAATACATAAGATGCAACTTTCCATTCACTTCCCGAGCGCTGCGAGACACCTCCGCGTTCAGGAAGCACCATGATGATTTTTCCTTGGATTTCCATGTTTGAAATGTGATTTTTATAGTAAAATAATGTGTCCTTTTTGGAAAAGCGATGCAAATATAGGCCTTTCTCTTCATCTTTTGAAACTTTTTGGCTGTTTTTTTTGCCTATTCGGACAAAAGTCATTAATTTTGCTCGGTTTTAGTAGGCATCTGCTGCCTTTTTGCCCGTGATAACAACAAAAAAGTATAGAATATGAAGATTAAAGTCTCCAGCGCGGCCCTCTTCGGTCGCCTCACTTCCATCAACCGAGTACTCAACAACAAGAACTCACTGCCCATCCTGGACTGCTATCTCTTCGACGTCGATAACCAGAAGATGTCCATCACGGCTTCTGACAGTGAGACGACTCTCGTCACCAGCGTGGATTTGATCGAGAGCGACATGAATGCCCGCTTCTGCATCAAGGCCAAGACTATTCAGGACTCCCTCAAGGAGATCTCCGACCAGCCCATCACACTGGACATCGACTTGGAGAGCATGAAGATTGTGGGCCAGTACCAGAACGGTACGTTCAGCATTGCCGGTGAGCGTGCCGACGAGTATCCCGCTCCGCATAACATCGACAGCGATGCACACAGCTTCACGCTGAAGCAGAGCGTCCTGCTGACAGGCATCAACCAGAGCATCTTCGCCACGGCCGATGATGAAATCCGTCCTGTGATGACCGGTATCTACTTTGACTTCACCCCCGACTGCCTCGTATTCGTCGGCACCGACGGCCGCAAGCTGGTGCGTAAGAAGGAGTACTCCGTGAAGAGCGAGCAGCAGATGGGATTCATCCTGCCTAAGAAGCCCGCCAACATCCTGAAGGGCCTCCTGCAGAAGGGCGACGCCACGGCAGAGTTGACCTTCAACGATAAGATGGCGAAGTTGGAGACCGCCGACTATACCCTCACCTGCCGTCTCATCGACGGACGCTACCCCAACTACAACAGCGTGATTCCGCAGAACAACCCCTACAAGGCCACCATCGACCGTGCCGCCCTCGTCTCCACCCTCAAGCGCGTGCTGGTGTTCAGCAGCCAGAGCAGCGCACAGGTGAAACTGGCCTTTAAGAAGAACCTGCTGACGGTGAGCGGTCAGGATGTGGATTTCTCCACTTCGGCTGAGGAGCGCCTCATGTGCGAATATGACTTCCCCGCCATCAACATCGGCTTCAAGGGTACCCTCCTGTTGGACATCCTGGGCAATCTGGAAGGCAACGAGGTGAACTTCGAGCTGGCTGATCCCGGCCGTGCCGGCATCATCACGCCTGCTGAGCAGAAAGAGGGCGAGGAGATCCTCATGCTGCTGATGCCTATGATGTTGAACGACTAATATTTCAAATATTGACTTTTAACAGATTAGCGAGCTCTGAAAGGTTTGCTAATCTGTTATTCCTTTTCATCAGATATTCACTTTATGAAACTACATTTAGACTATCCTATTGTTTTCTTTGACCTTGAGACGACGGGCATTGATATCGTCAATGACCGCATCGTAGAGATATGCCTGCTGAAGGTGTTCCCCAATGGCAACGAGGAATCCAAGGTGATGCGTATCAACCCTGGTATGCATATCCCCGAGGAGGCCTCGAAGGTGCACGGCATCTATGACCAGGACGTGGCCGACTGCCCGCAGTTCGCTGACGTGGCGGCCGATATCTGGGCATTCCTGAAGGACTGCGACCTCGGCGGCTTCAACTCCAACCATTTCGACATCCCGATGCTGGCCGAGGAGTTCCTGCGTGCCGGTATGAACGTGGATCTCGGCAAATGCCGCCGTGTAGATGTCCAGAACATCTATCACAAGCTGGAACGCCGCACGCTCATCGCCGCCTATCAGTTCTACTGCCATAAGAACCTCGAAGACGCCCACTCAGCCCTCGCTGACACCAAGGCCACCTACGAGGTGCTCTGCGCCCAGCTGGACCACTACCCCGATGTGCTGCAGAACGATATCAACTTCCTGGCCGAGTATTCCCAGCGTGACCGCAACGTAGACTTCGCCGGACGTATCGTGCGCGATGACAAAGGCACCGAAATCTTCAATTTCGGCAAATACAAAGGGATGCCCGTGGCAGAGGTGCTGCGTCGCGACCCGGGTTATTTCAGTTGGGTCATGCAGGGCGACTTCGCCCGTAACACGAAGCAGGTGCTGACGGAGATCGCACTCCGCAGCAAGAGCACCAACCGCTGAACACGTTCTATCGAAAATCTGTAATACCGTCAGATGAAGATTGTCTTAGGCATCACCGGCAGCATTGCAGCCTATAAGGCCTGCACGCTCATTCGCCAGTTCGTGAAACAAGGTCACGAAGTGCAGGTGGTCATCACCCCTGCGGGAAAGGAGTTCATCACCCCTATCACGTTGTCAGCGCTGACCTCGAAGCCCGTCATTAGCGAGTTCTTCGCGCAGCGCGACGGCACATGGCACAGCCATGTCGATTTGGGGCTATGGGCTGATGCAATGGTCATTGCTCCCGCCACCGCCTCCACCATCGGTAAGATGGCACATGGCATTGCGGATAATATGCTCGTAACCACCTACCTCTCCATGAAGGCTCCCGTGTTCGTGGCGCCGGCCATGGACCTGGATATGTGGGCGCACCCCTCCACGCAGGACAATCTGCAGCTGCTCAAGGCGCGTGGCGTGACCATCATAGAGCCTGCCAGCGGGGAGCTGGCCAGTCATCTCGTGGGCAAAGGCCGCATGGAAGAGCCTGAGAAGATAGCCGAGGTTGTCCTCGCCCATCTTAACCCCCTTAAACCTCTTAAACCTCTTAAACCCCTTAAACCCCTTACGGGTCGTCGCATCCTGATTACCGCCGGTCCTACCTACGAGCGTATTGACCCCGTCCGCTTTATCGGCAACTACTCCAGTGGGAAGATGGGCTTCGCGCTGGCTGAGGAGAGTGCGCGTCGTGGCGCTCAGGTGGAGATGGTCTGTGGCCCCGTGCAGTGCACGACACAAGAAAGAGGTATCACGCTCACACGTGTGGAGAGCGCGCAGCAGATGTGGGACGCCGCCAGTCGGCTCTTCCCTGACTGCGATGCCGCCATCCTCTGTGCGGCCGTTGCTGATTTCACACCCGAACAGGTCGCCGACAACAAGATCAAGCGCGAGGGCGATGGCCTGGTGCTGCGCCTGAAGCCCACACAGGACATCGCGCGTGGTCTGGGTGAGATGAAGCGTGAAGGCCAGAAGCTTGTGGGTTTTGCCCTGGAGACCAACGACGAGCTGGCACATGCCCAGGAGAAGCTGCAGCGCAAGCATCTGGACTTCATCGTCATGAACTCGCTCAACGACGAGGGTGCCGGCTTCCAGCACGATACCAACAAGGTGACCATCATCACTCCCTCGGAACGTCTCCCCTACCCGCTCAAGCCCAAGCGTGAGGTGGCAAGCGATATCATTGACCAACTTGTCAAATTGTTTTAGGACTATGAAGAAGTTGTTGTTTGTCCTCCTACTGACAGCCTTCGCCTCCGGCCTTCGTGCCCAGGAACTGAATGCCAAGGTTAGCATCAACCGCCAACAGGTCTCCAACACCAAGTCTGGCGTCTTCGATGCGTTGCAAGACAAGATCACACGTCTGCTGAACGAAAGCGCGTGGACAGATCTCAAGTACCGCGATTTCGAACGCATACAGTGTACCTTCAACTTCACCATCGACACCTACAGCGAGACGGACAACTCCTTCACGGGCAGCCTGATTGTGGCTGGCATCCGACCGGTCTTCAACTCAAGCTACACGACCACGGTGTTCAGCATGACGGACAAAGATGTGGCGTTCAACTTCCAGGAGTTTGACCAGCTGGAATGGCGACCGGAGCAAGTAGATAACAACCTCACGGCGATGTTAGCCTATTGGGCTTATCTGCTGATAGGAATGGATTTAGATTCGATGTCGCCTATGGGTGGCACCTCGGTGCTGCAGATGGCACAGAACGTCTGCACCAATGCCGAGATGATGGGCTTCAAAGGTTGGAAAGCCTTCGATGACACCAAGAACCGCTATGCCATCATCAACGACTACCTCGACGGTTCGATGGAACCCTTCCGTCAATTGCAGTATATCTACTATCGCACGGGACTTGACCACATGGCAGAGAACACCGAGAACTCACGTACCGCCATCGCCGAGGCCATCCGCCTCCTCAAGGAATCCCATGAGAACAAGTCGCTGAGCATGCTTCCCCAGATCTTCACCGACTACAAGCGCGACGAGATTGTGAGCATCTTCAGCGGACAGGGCACTTCCAAGGATCGCGAGGAGATCTACGACATCCTCTTCCGCATTAACCCCTCCCAGAACAACTACTGGGAAAAGATCAAGAATTGAGAATTGTTACAGACATTATCGATACAAAACTACGCGCTGATCAGCGAACTGCATATTGACTTCGAGCGCGGTTTCTCCGTGATTACCGGCGAGACCGGTGCCGGTAAAAGTATCCTCCTCGGAGCCATCGGACTGTTGCTGGGCGGCCGTGCGGAGACACGGATGCTCAAGTCCGGTGCCAAGCGTTGTACCATCGAGGCTGAATTTGACCTTGATGGCTATCACATGGACGGTTTCTTCGAGGAAAATGACATTGATTTCGACGGCCGCAGTTGCATCATTCGCAGAGAGTTAACCGATACGGGTAAAAGTCGTGCTTTCATCAACGATACCCCCGCACAGGTGGCACAGCTGCGCACGCTCGGCAGCCAGCTCATCGACATTCACTCCCAGCATCAGAACCTGCTCCTCGGGCAGGAGGATTTCCAGCTCAATGTATTGGACATCATTGCTCAGGATCAGCCGCAGCGCGATGCTTACACCGCTTGCTACAACGCATATCACACGGCACAACGCCGTCTTCAGGAGGCAGAGGCTGCCCTCTCACGCGGTCGCGACGATGAGGACTACCTGCGCTTTCAGTTGGAACAGCTCGATGAGCTGCAGCTGGAAGCCGGCAAGCAGGAAGAGATGGAGCAGGAAGCACAGGTCCTGGAGCACGCCGAGGAGATCCGCGAGGCACTATGGACCACGGAGCAGTTGCTGCAGGGCGACGACCGCACGGAGAACGCTATCCTACCCGCCCTGCGGATGGCCGAGCGCCAGCTCTCGTCCATCGCGACTTTGCTCCCTGCGGCGGAGGAACTCACGGAGCGCCTCGGCAACTGCCAGATAGAGCTGAAGGACATCGCCATGGAGCTTGGCGCACAGGCCGAAGACATTGATGTCAACCCCTCGCGTCTGGAAACGGTCCACGAATGGCTCAGCGCCATCTACAGCGCCCAGCAGAAGCACCATGTACAAACCGAGCAACAGCTCATCGACATAGCGGAGGACTTCCGCAACCGCCTAGCACTCATCGATAACAGCGATGCGCAGCTCATGGCACTGCGCCAGGAATGTACACAGGCGCAACAGGCCCTGCATCAGGCTGGTGCACAGCTCACGGCACTGCGCCAGGAGGCGGCACACAAGGTGGAGGAACAGATCTGCGAACTGTTGGTGCCGCTGGGCATTCCCAACGTACGCTTCCAGGTGACTGTCAACCAGCGCCCGGAGCCTGCCCCCTCAGGGCTGGACAATGTCTGCTTCCTGTTCTGCGCCAATAAGAACGGACAGCTGCGGCCCATCTCCGACATCGCCTCAGGCGGTGAGATCGCACGTGTGATGCTCTCCCTGAAAGCGCTCATCAGCAGTGCTGTGCAGCAGCCCACCATCATCTTCGATGAAATCGACACCGGCGTCAGCGGTCAGATGGCCGAGCGCATGGCCGCGATGATGCGCACCATGGGCGATGGCGGCAGACAGGTCATCTCCATTACTCACCTACCGCAGATTGCTGCCATGGGACGTTCTCATTATCGAGTCTATAAAGAGGACAATGATGACAGCACCACCAGCCATATCGAACGCCTTGATGATGAGGCGCGTGTCACAGAGCTGGCCCACATGCTCAGTGGCGCCGAGGTGACTGCGGAGGCCATTGCCAACGCCAAGACTTTATTGAAACATGCTGAAAAATAATCTCCTACGCGCCCTGCTCCTCGCCATCGTAGCGGCCATCACTCTCCCCCTCGCTGCGCAAACGCCTAAATGGGCTAAGAAAGCGCAGAAGGCGATGCTTAGCATCATCACCTACGACCCGCAGGGGCAGATGCTGCATTCGACCACGGGATTCTATGTCAGCACCAACGGCATCGCGCTCTCCGACTATAAATCCTTTAAGGGTGCCGCGCGCGCGGTGGCCTTCGATGCCGCAGGGCATGAGCTGCCCGTCACGTGCATTCTGGGTGCCAACTCACTTTATGATGTCGTGAAGCTTCAGGTGGAAGCCACGAAGACGCCTGCCCTGCCCGTGGCCACGGCCGCCAGCGTCAGCGGTGACAAAGCCTTTATCCTCCCTTATACAAGCAGTCAGGACGGGAAGCCTGCAGCCACCGCCATCACAACCGTCTCCACCTTCAGTGGCAGCTATGCCTACTATACGCTCCCCGTGCGTCTCACCGAGAAATGGGCTTCCTGTCCCGTCATGAACGAAGGCGGTCAGGTCATCGGCCTCCTGCAGATGGCGGCGTCGGCCAAGGACACCTGCTCCTATGCCGTCTCTGCCCTGTTTGCCGACAGCCTTCACACCAGTGCCCTGACACCGGCGAATGCCGACTACCAGGCCATCCCGATGAAGAAAGCGCTGCCCGCCGAGGCCAGCCAGGCCAACAGCTTTATATTCTTATTAGGAACGCGCGATACAGCCGCTTATCTCTCCTATGTCAACGACTACATCACCCGTTTCCCCGCAGAGACCAACGGCTATACAATGCTGGCAGAGATGCAGGCTGCGCAGGGGCGCTTCGACGAAGCCGAGACGACCTGGACCACAGGCATCAAGGCCACGGCGAAGGAAGATGAGCTTCGTTACTCACGCGCCAACACCTACTACCGACAGATACAGGCGCGTCTGGTGCCTGACACCTGGACACTGGAAGCCGCCCTGCAGGATGTGGAGGCCGCCAGCGCCTTGAATCCCCTGCCCCTCTACGCCTCGTTGCGGGCACAGCTGCTCTACAGCCTCAAACGCTATGCCGAGGCCTGCGAGCAGTTCCTCGCCCTCAACCAGACGAACCTACGCTCCGCCGACAACTACCTCTATGCGGCACAATGCCAGCAGATGCGGGGCGACACCACCGCCATGCTGGCGTTGCAGGACAGCGCTGTGGCCTGCTACACGCGCCCCTATGTCGAGGCTGCGGCACCGGCCTTGCTCATGCGAGCCAACACGCTCCTCAGCCTTGAGCGCTATCGCGAGGCGGTGCGCGACCTCAACGACTACGAGCACCTGAAGGCCAACACGCTGACGGCGAACTTCTACTACCGTCGTGAGCAGGCCGAGATGCATTGCCGTATGTTCCAGCAGGCTCTCGACGATATCGAACGTGCCGTGAAGATGGAACCGCGCGAGCCGCTCTATCATGCGGAGCTCGCCGTCGCGCACTACCGCTTCAACCAACTCGACGAAGCCATTGCCGCCGCCCGTGCGGCCATCGACCTCGCCCCCGAATTTGCGGATGCCCATCGCATCCTTGGTATCTGTCTGCGTGCACAAGGCAAAGAACCCGAGGCGCGTGCCGCCTTGCAGCGCGCTGCCGACCTCGGCGATCCCCTCGCCCTGCAAATTCTCAACAATTAATGAAGCTCACTCTCCTCGTCATAGGCAAGACCACCGACCCGCATGTGCAGGCGCTCATCGATGACTACGCGAAGCGCCTCACACACTACGTGCCCTTCAGCCTCGAGGTCATCCCGGAGCTGCGCAACACCAAGGCGCTCACCCCTGAGCAGCAGAAGGCACAGGAGGCCGACCTCATCCGTAAGCAGCTGCAGACGGGTGACCATCTGATACTGCTGGACGAGCATGGCGCCGAGCGTCGCTCCGTGGAGTTCGCACGTTGGCTGGAGAAGCGCATGGCCGCTGGTGCGCGCCGTTTGGTCTTCGTGGTCGGAGGACCCTACGGCTTCGACCCCTCCATCCACGCCCTTGCCAAAGAAGAGATTTCCCTGTCGCAGATGACCTTCTCCCACCAGCTCATCCGCGTCCTATTTGTTGAACAACTCTACCGCGCACATACCATCCTGCGCGGCGAACCCTATCATCACGAATAATATGAAGAATCTTTCCGGCGCTGAATATGCCGCCTCGAAATACAACGAACTGGTCGTCCGCGAGGAGACCACCCTCCTGGAATTCCTGATGAAGGAATTCAGCGGTATCTCGCGCAACCGTGCCAAGGACATCCTCGCTGGTCACGGTGTCACCGTGGATCGTCGTAACACCACTCGCTACGACGAACCCCTGCACCCGGGACAGGTCGTGCGTGTGAGCAAGCACAAGCAATCTACACAGTTGCAGAACAAGTACGTGAAGATTGTCTATGAGGACAAAGACCTCGTGGTCATCGAGAAAGCCGTAGGCATCCTCTCCATGCCCGCCACCGCCAAGCAATACTCCGCCAAGCAGGTCCTCGACGAATACTTCGCAAAGCGTCATTTCAAATGCACTGCCCACACCGTCCATCGTCTCGACCGCGACACCAGCGGCCTGATGATGTATGCCAAGAGCATCGAGATCGCCAAGATCCTCGAAGAGGACTGGCACGAAATCGTCTTCGACCGTCGCTACGTGGCTGTCGTCAGTGGCGAGATGGAGCGCGAGGAAGGTACCATCGAATCATGGCTCAAAGACAACAAAGCCTACATTACATACTCCTCACCCGAAGACCCGGGTGGCGGTAAGTTTGCGGTCACACACTACCACACGCTCAAGACCACCCCTGCGCGCTCCCTCGTGGAGCTGAAGCTGGAGACGGGTCGCAAGAATCAGATCCGTGTACACATGCAGGATATCGGGCATCCCGTGCAGGGCGACGGCAAGTACGGCGACGGCAGCGACCCCATCGGCCGCCTCTGCCTCCACGCCTACCGCCTCGACTTCTACCACCCCCGCACAGGTCAGATTATGAACTTCGAAACCCCCTTCCCCCGTGAGTTCATGAAACTCTTCAACTCCCAAACGTAAATTTCGTTTAACGTTTAACGTTTAAATGTTTAAGAAGTTTATGGAGTTTAAGAAATTCAACTATCAATAGTCAACTATAAACTATAAACCATAAACAAAATGAAGAAAACAATCTTATCCGTAGCCCTCGTAGTTACTTCCCTGCTGTTCACCAGCTGCTTCGGTGCTGGCACTACCGGTACCACCACTACCACAACCCCGACCTCTACAGGTTCCACCGTCGGTTCCGACGTTCTCTCCGCTGGCACCAGCATCCTCGGAGACCTCATCGGCGGTCTCCTGAGTAAGACCATTACCGAGAAGACCTTTGTGGGCACTTGGACTTATCAGACGCCCGAGGTGCGCTTCGAAAGCGAGAACCTCCTGGCCAAGGCCGGTGGCTCCGTGATGGCATCTTCCATCGAGCAGAAGCTCGACAGCTACCTCTCCAAGATCGGCATCACCAAGGGTGTCACCACCTTCACCTTCAAGGATGACAAGAGCTACACCATTCAGACCAAGGGCCGCGTCATCTCCTCTGGCACCTACACCTACGACCGCAACACACAGACCCTCAAGATGCAGGGCACCTTCGGTCTCCTCAACCAGGAATGTTTCGTTGGCATGGACAGCACCAACCTCTGCCTTCTCTACGAGGCCGACAAGCTCCTCACCGTCCTCAACTCCGCCGCCAGCATCCTTGGTCAGGCCAACAGCACTCTCGGCTCCGTCGCCAGCGTCTTCGGCCAGAACTACAACGGCATGAAAGTAGGCTTCAGCCTCAGTAAGTAAGCTTCGATCATTGCTCTATGAGACCTTTTGGGCACTCACGACCATTTTCTTGGCGAAAGAAGAGCGAAAAATGATAAAAAATGCTTACCTTTGCGCCCGCATGAAAGTAGCCATCGTAAAATATAATGCAGGGAATATCTATTCTGTGGTGCACGCGTTGCGGCGCCTGGGCGTAGAACCTGTCCTGACCGACGACCCCGCTGAGCTGCGCGCAGCCGATAAAGTGCTGTTCCCGGGCCAGGGCGAGGCGAGCCAGGCGATGGGCTACCTGCGCGAGCATGGGTTGGACGAAGTGATACGTTCGCTGCAGCAACCCGTGCTGGGTATCTGTATCGGGCAACAGCTGATGTGCCGCCATTCTGAGGAGGGCGACACGGACTGCCTCGGCATCTTCCCTGTGGATGTAAAACGTTTCCGTCCCACTCGACACGAAGACAAAGTGCCGCACATGGGATGGAACGTTCTTCGTAATACCGCCAGCGACGGCATCACGGAGGACGGCTACGTATATTTCGTCCACAGCTTCTATGTCCCCATTTGCGAGTTTACCACCGCCACGACGGACTACATCCTTCCCTTCTCTGCTGCCCTGCATAAGGATAATTTCTACGCCTGTCAGTTCCACCCCGAGAAGAGCGGCCGCGTAGGCGAACAGATTTTGCAGAGATTCCTAAATCTCTAAACGCTAAACGTTAAACGAATTCATGCAGCTCATCCCTGCCATAGACATCATCGGAGGTCAGTGCGTACGCTTGACCAAGGGCGACTATGCTCAGAAAACCGTCTATCGGGATTCCCCCGCCGAGGTGGCAACTGAGTTCGAGGCACTGGGCTTCCAGCGTTTACATGTCGTGGATCTCGACGGCGCGAAGTCAAAGCACATCGTAAACAGCGCTGTGCTGAGCGAGATAACCAGCCGCACACATCTCACCGTAGATTTTGGTGGTGGCATCAAGACAGACGCTGACATCGAAGCCGCCTTTGCTGCGGGAGCCGCTATGGTGACCGTGGGTTCTATCGCCGTACAGCAGCCGGAGCTGTTCCTTCGTTGGCTGGAGCGCTATGGCGCAGAGCGCCTGATCCTGGGCGCCGACGTGCGCAATGGCAAGGTCAGCATCAATGGTTGGAAGGAGGATTCCAGCGAGGACCTCCTACCCTTCCTCAAGCGCTATATCGATGCCGGCGTGCGCCACGTGCTGTGCACAGAGATCTCCAAGGACGGCACGCTGGCAGGTCCCGCCACCGCCCTCTACCGCTCTATCATGGAGGCCTACCCCGACATCCAACTCATCGCCAGTGGCGGTGTGAGCTGTATCGAGGACATCCGCGCCCTCAACAGCGCCGGCATACCTGCGGTCGTCTTTGGCAAAGCCATCTACGAAGGCCGCATCAACCTTCACGACCTCATCGCCGAGTTCCCCCTTGAACCCTTGAACTTTTGAACCCTTGAACCCTTGAACTCCTTAAACTTTAAACGTTAGTGTTAGCCAAACGCATCATACCCTGCTTAGATGTCAAGGACGGCCAAACCGTTAAAGGCACCAATTTCGTGAACCTGCGCCACGCGGGTGACCCGGTGGAGCTGGGTCACGCCTATAGCGAGCAGGGCGCCGACGAACTGGTGTATCTCGACATCACCGCATCCCACGAAGGCCGCAAGACCTTTACCGAGATGGTCAGCCGCGTGGCTGCCAGCGTGAACATTCCCTTCACCGTGGGAGGCGGTATTGGTGAGCTGAAGGATGTGGACCGCCTGCTCAATGCGGGTGCCGACAAGGTGAGCGTGAACAGCGCCGCCCTTCGTCGCCCGGAGCTGATCGATGAGATCACGCGCCATTTCGGTTCACAGGTGTGTGTCGTGGCTATCGATGCACGATATGTAATGGACAGGGGACAAGGGACAAGGGACAATGAGTGGCTCTGTTACCTCAACGGCGGTCGCATACCCACAGAGCGCACGCTCTTCGACTGGGCTCGCGAGGCGCAGGAACGCGGCGCCGGTGAGATTCTGTTCACCAGCATGGACCACGACGGCGTGAAGAACGGCTTCGCCAACGATGCGCTGCGTCGCCTCTCCGACTTGCTCTCCATTCCCATCATCGCTTCGGGGGGAGCGGGTGCCAAGGAACATTTCCGCGACACCTTCCTCGAAGGCCACTCCGACGCGGCCCTCGCCGCCTCCGTCTTCCACTTCGGAGAAATCAAGATACCCGAACTCAAGTCCTATTTAAGGAGCGAGGGGATAACGGTAAGAATATAAGAACACAACAATATATGGAAAAGAACACCATTAGTCTCGATTTTGAAAAATGTGGCGGGCTTGTGCCTGCTATCATCCAGGATGCCGACACCAAGACCGTTCTCATGCTCGGTTATATGAACGAAGAGGCGCTGCAGAAGACGCTCGACACCAAGAAGGTGACTTTCTGGAGCCGTAGCCGCAACTGCCTGTGGACAAAGGGCGAGACCAGCGGCCACTTCCTGCATCTCGTAGATGTCAAGGCGGATTGCGACAACGACACCCTGCTCGTGAAGGCACACCCCGATGGCCCAACCTGCCACACGGGCACCGACACCTGCTGGGGCGAGGAGAACTCTCAACTCTCAACTCTCAACTCTCAACTAGATAACCCTCTCCTCTTCCTCTCCGACCTGCAGGACTTCATCGAACAGCGTCACCGCGAGATGCCTGAGGGCAGCTACACCACGAGCCTGTTCCGCGACGGTCTGAACCGCATGGCACAGAAGGTAGGCGAAGAGGCGCTGGAGTTGGTCATCGAGGCCTGCAACGGCACCAACGAGCGCATGATTTACGAAGGTTCCGATATGCTCTACCACCTCATCGTGCTGCTCACCTCCAAAGGTCTGCGCATCGAGGACATGGCTCGCGAGCTGCAGGAACGCCACCAGCCCGGCTGGAAGAAACACTAAAAATTGAGAATTGAGAATTGAAAATTCTCTTGAACTCCTTGAACTCCTTGAACCTTTGAACCCTTGAACATCTTAACCAATGATCATCGATTACAAAGAAGTTGACATCTGCCGCGACGAAGATACCATCCTCTACAACGTGAACATGCACGTTGACGAAGGCGAGTTCGTGTATCTCACCGGCATCGTAGGCAGCGGCAAGTCATCGCTGCTGAAGACCATCTACGGCGAGCTGGACATCACCAACGGCAGCGCCGATGTGCTGGGCTTTGACATGCGCAGCATCAAGCGTCGCCGCATTCCCGCTTTGCGCAAGCAGCTGGGCATCGTCTTCCAGGACTTCCAACTGCTCACAGAGCGCAACGTTCGCGAGAACCTCGATTTCGTGCTGCGCTGCACCGGCTGGAAGAACCGCACGGAGCGTGCCGCGCGTATCGCTGAGGTGCTGGGAATCGTGGGCCTTGCCAACCGTCAGGAGGCCATGCCCCATGAGCTGTCGGGTGGCGAACAGCAGCGCGTCTGCATCGCCCGTGCCATCCTGAACAAACCTAAGCTCATCCTAGCCGACGAGGCGACGGGCAATCAGGACGAGGAATCCGGCATCCGCACGACACAGATCCTCTACGACCTCTCCCGTCAGGGCACGGCTGTGATCATGGCGACCCACAACAATGCCCTCATCGACCGCTTCCCCGGCCGCGTCTATGTCTGCAAGGACAATCAGTTCCAGGAGGCCACCGAGCCCGCCAAGCCTGCAACCCCTGCCGAGCCCGTTGCGTCTGTTGCTGTGCCACAGCAACCTTCACAACCCGCCGAGGACATCCCCGTTGCCACTGTTGCTTCGGAATAAGCCCTTTAACTCCCCTTTTAACTCCCTCTTTAACTTCCCAAAAAACAACATACACAAGATGAAAGTATTGAAATTCGGAGGCACAAGCGTAGGCAGTGCCCAGCGTATGAAGGATGTCACGAAGCTCATCACCAGCGACGGACAGCCCAAAGTGGTGGTACTCTCGGCCATGAGCGGCACCACGAACACCCTGGTGGAAATCTCCGACTACCTCTATAAGAAGAATCCCGAGGGTGCGCACAATGTCATCAACCAACTTGAACGGAAATACGCCGACCATATCCAGGAGCTCTACACCACCGACGAATGGCGCGAGAAGACCGCGAAGTTCCTGAAGGAGGAGTTCGACTACCTGCGCTCGATGACCAAGACCCTCTTCACCTCGTTCGAGGAGAAGGTCATCCTGGCACAGGGCGAGATCATCTCCACGAACATGGTCACCAACTACCTATTGGAGCAGGGCGTCAACGCCATCCTGCTCTCGGCCCTCGACATGATCCGCACCGACAAGAATGCCGAGCCCGACCTCGCCTATATCCGCGAGCGCACACAGGCACAGCTGGAGGCCAACCCCGGCTACGACATCTATGTCACGCAGGGTTTCATCTGCCGCAATGCCTACGGCGAGATTGACAACCTGCAGCGCGGTGGCTCCGACTACACCGCCTGCCTCATCGGCGCAGCCCTCGGCGCAGAGGAAATTCAGATCTGGACGGACATCGACGGCATGCACAACAACGACCCGCGCGTCGTGGAGGGCACGGAGCCCGTGCGTCAGCTCTACTTCGAGGAGGCTGCCGAGCTCGCCTACTTCGGTGCTAAGATCCTGCACCCCACCTGCATCCAGCCCGCCAAGTTCGCGCGCGTTCCCGTGCGCCTGCTGAACACCATGGACCCCGAGGCACCCGGCACCATCATCAACAACCAGATGCACCGCGGCACCATCAAGGCCGTCGCCGCCAAGGACAATATCATCTGCATTGGCATTCAGAGCTCACGCATGCTCCTCGCCCACGGCTTCCTGCGCAAGGTCTTCGAGATCTTCGAGACCTACAAGACCAGTATCGACATGATTGCCACCTCCGAGGTGGGCGTCAGCGTGACCATCGACAACCGCTCTCACCTGGCTTCCATCATCGATGAGCTGAAGAAGTACGGCACCGTCACCGTCGAGGACAATATGTGCATCATCTGCGTCGTTGGCGACCTCGCCAGCCAGAATGTAGGCTTCGAGACCCAGGCCATGGATGCCCTGCGCCAGATTCCCGTGCGCATGGTCAGCTACGGCGGCTCTGAGCATAACATCTCCTTCGTTGTCTCCGAGGCCGACAAGCAGCGCACGCTGCAGGCCCTGCAGAAGACGCTCTTCACCTACAACGACCACGTCCGTCGCCCCTCCTGACACTTACACACAACACGCAGACACCTATGCTCTCCATCGAACAACTCCCCCGCGTGCAAACGCCCTACTACATCTATGATACCGCGTTGCTGCAACGCACCCTTGATGCCATTCACACTGAGACGCGCGACCATGACAAATGGCACGTACACTATGCCGTCAAGGCCAACGCACACCCCGACATCCTCCGGCAGATAGCTGCCGCAGGCTTCGGTGCCGACTGCGTGAGCGGCGGCGAGGTGCAGGCTGCGCTCGCTGCAGGCTTCCCCGCCTCCGAGATTGTCTTTGCCGGTGTCGGCAAGGCTGACTGGGAGATTCGCAATGCCCTGAAGGCGGGCATCGCCATGTTCAATGTGGAGAGCCTGGAGGAGCTGGAGGTCATCCACGAGATTGCCACCTTATTAAATACTCGTGCGCGCGTGAGCTTCCGCATCAACCCCGACGTGGGTGCCCACACCCATGCCCATATCACCACGGGTAAGGCCGAGAACAAGTTCGGCATTGCCAAGGAGGACATGGTGCATGTCATCCGCCAGGCGCATCAGATGCAGCGCATCGATTTCATGGGCCTGCATTTCCACATCGGTTCGCAGCTGTTGGAGATGGACGACTTTGCAGCCCTCTGCACTCGTATCAATGAGCTGCAGGACGAGCTCGAGGCCGCCGGCCTCCACGCCGACAATATCAATGTCGGTGGCGGCCTGGGCGTTGACTACCAAGACCCTGACGCGCACCCTGTGCCCGACTTCAAGTCTTATTTCCAGACCTTTACGCGCGGCCTTAAGCTTCGCGAAGGACAACAGCTGCACTTCGAGCTGGGGCGCGCCGTGGTGGCGCAGATGGGCAGTCTCATCACGCGCTGTCTCTACGTGAAGCAGGCGAAGGTGAAGAAGTTCGCCATCGTGGATGCCGGATTCACAGACCTTATCCGCCCCGCCCTCTATGGAGCCTATCACAAAGTGGAAAACCTTACGGCCGCCACACGCGGCGATGGTGCGACAACGCTTTACGACGTCGTGGGCCCCATCTGCGAGTCCTCCGACGTCTTCGTCACCGACTACGCCATGCCCGCCACGCGCCGTGGCGACCTCATCGCCCTCCGCTCCGCAGGTGCCTACGGCGAAATCATGGCCTCCGGCTACAACTGCCGCGCGCTCCCGAAAGGCTACCTCATGGAATAATCCTCATATCCGGTTCACGCGCACATGTCTCCCCTCGCCTTCCTCACCATTCTGTTGACAGCTCTCGTCGTCTGGCTCCTGAGCATCTACAATGCCCACAGTGCTGGCGTCATCGGCCGTAACATGCGTCGCATAGGTCCACCCAGCGTGAACGCCCCCGTGGAGACACCCCCGCTGACGGTCATCATCGCCGCCCACAACCAGGCCCCTGCCCTGCGGCGCCACCTGCCAGAGATCCTCGCGCAGGACTACGAGCGCTTCGAGGTGATTGTCGTGGACATGCGCTCTACCGACGAGACCAAAGACATCCTTGAGCGTCTGGAGCTGCAGCACGCCCACTTGCGCCACACCTTCGTGCCCGCCTCGGCGCGCGACATCAGCATCGAGCGCCTGGCGCTCACCCTCGGCTTCCGCGCGGCGACCACCGAATGGGTCGTCATTACGCGCCCCGACTGCCAACCCGCCTCACCCTTGTGGCTCCAGCGCATAGGCGAGGCCATCGTGCAGCCCCAGTTGAGTCTCCAGAGTCCCCTGCTGAAGAAGCCCGACATCGTCCTCGGCTACGCGTGCTACGATGAGAGCCGCGACACCTGGCTCGACACCAAGATAGGCTTCTACCGCCTCTGTGCCACCATCGCCACCATACAGCATGTCCTCAGCGGCCACGCTGCCGTGCGTGCCGACGCCTGCAATCTCGCCTACCGCCGGAGCCTCTTCTTCGAACATGGCGGCTTCGCCGACGACCAGGACCTGAAGGCCGGTGCCGAGGAGCTCCTCGTGAACCACAACGCCACCGCCTCTAACACAGCCCTTCTGCTGTCGCCCGCAGGCATGGTCATCCAAGACCGCATCCACGACGAGCGCAGCTGGAAGCAGATGCGCGTGTTCTACGCCGAGACGCGCTGCCACCAGCGCCACATCGCCATCTACCGCCTGCATCAGTTCCTGCGCATCGTAGCCCCTTGGCTGATGCTCCTGCTCGTCGCCATCCCCTCTCTGGTCTGCCTCGTGATGGCCATCGTCATGCCCCAGGCGTTGAGCATCGTGCTCTTTGTCTTGCTCCTCATCCTCTATGTGTCCTATGCCGTCCTGCAGCTCAAGGCCATCCACACCACGGCCACGGCGCTGAACGTCCGTCACAACCCATGGACACAGCTCTATCTGGAGCTTTGCGTGCTGCCCTGGTACATCAGCGACCGCCTCGTCCGCCGCTTCGCCCCCCGCAACGACTTCCGCAAAAAGTTCATCTAAGAATTTTAATAGGGCCCATAAGTCCAATAAGCCCTATAAGCCATAAACTATTAAGCTAATAAACTATTAAGCTATTATACTCTAAACTTTAAACTCTAAACTTTAAACTGCGGCTCTGCCGCGCCCAGCCATGTCCTCCCTCATCTCCTGGTTTTTCAATCATATCAACTACTGGGTCATCACACTCCTCATGACCCTTGAGAGTACTGTCGTACCCGTCCCCAGCGAGCTTGTCGTGGCCCCTGCCGCCTACAAAGCCGCCGAAGACGGTGAACTCAGCGTCTTCCTCATCGTCCTCTTCGCCACCCTTGGCGCTGACCTCGGAGCCACCATCAACTACGTTGTCGCCCGCTATCTCGGACGCCCCGTCGTCTATGCCTTCGCCAACAGCCGCCTCGGGCGCCTCTGCCTCCTCAACGACAAGAAGATCCAGAAGACGGAGGATTACTTCAACGAACACGGCGCTGTCGGCACCCTCATCGGACGCCTTGTGCCTGGCATACGCCACCTCATCAGCATCCCTGCCGGTCTCGCACAGATGAACTACTCGCGCTTCCTACTCTACACGACCATCGGTGCCGGCGTATGGAACATCATCCTCGCCGCCCTCGGCTACTACATGCAGAGCGTCCTTCCCCAGGACCAGATGCTCACCGCCGTGGAGCAGTACAGCCATGAGATAGGCTTGGCCATGCTCGGCCTCTTCCTGCTCTTCATCGTCTATCTCGTCTATAAAGAACAACGCAAGAAGAAATAAGATGTACAGGATGTTGCGATGGTTGCTGACCGCTACCCTCGCCTGCAGCTTTATCGTCTCCGCCCCGTGCCACGAAGGCGTCACCTGCACGCCGCCCGACACCACCCCGCTCTCCCAGTGGCAAGCCGGAAAAATCGTCAGCGCCCAGGCCGTGGCTGCCTACGGCGGCCTCGACAAATGCTTCGCTGCAGAACCCATTCCCGACGCCATCTGGCAGCGCATGCAGGGCAAGACCTACAAGGAGAACCCCTATATCGGTCGCGATGACCTGAACCACGTCCGTGCCCTGCACTGGGACTACGACAAGCAGATACACATTGGCGAGATGATCTGCCACAAACAGATTGCCGACCGCGTAGTCCGCATCCTGCGTCAGCTCTTCGATGCCAAATACCCCATTCAGCGCATGCTCCTGCCTGATGTCTATGACGCCGACGATGAGCGGCAGATGCGCGCCAACAACACCTCCAGCTTCTGCTACCGCACCGTCTCAGGCTCCAAGCACTTGTCGAAGCACGCTCGCGGCCTCGCCATCGACATCAACACCCTCTACAACCCCTACTACAAAGTCCGTAAGAATGGCACGCCCATCATCCGCCCCGCCACCGCAAAACCCTATTGCCGCCGCGACAAGGACTTCCCCTACAAGATAGACCACGACGACCTCTGCTACCGCCTCTTCACCGAAGCCGGCTTCATCTGGGGCGGCGACTGGCAATCCCCGAAAGACTACCAGCACTTCGAACTCAAAGAATAGCTATTCCGCGCCATGTGTGTAAATTATATATGTGGCGGTGGAGAGACACATTTTGTGACTTTGGAAAACCGCCTGGCTCTGTATGTCCATGCCATTCTCATACTTGAGTTCCCAAGTACCGGTTCTCTTGAAATACGAACGTGAAAGAGGTTAGCTTTTCGTTGTCTGCATGATGATACTTGTAGATGGCGGTGTGCGTGCTGGTCTCGCTGTAGCTGCCTACAATCATTTCACGGTCAGAGGGGCCGCAAGCCACAAAGAGAAGGGCGGAAAAGAGGGAGATGGCGAGGGTGGCAAAAAGGTCACTTCGGCCAGTGGTTGTGGATGCGGTAGTAGTAGTAATCGTAGTATTCAGCGGGTTGGACGTTGGGGAACTCATCGCTGAAGAGCTCGCGCAGTTTGTCCTCGCCCATAGGCATGGCGAGCTGCAGGTAGTCGAGGGTCTTTTCGGACTGCTCCAGCATCATGGAGCAATAGGCCAGATAGGCGTAGTATTCGGCTTGGTGGCGGGGTGCCTCGTCGTGCTTCAGCAGCTCAAGGAGCATATCGCGCGCGATTTCGTAGTAGCCGCAGTCGAAGAGCGTCAGCGCCCCCTGGAAATAGACGACGAGGTGCTCATCCTCATGGTGGTGGTAGGCCTGCTGGATATAGTCGAGTGCCAGGTCGGGGCGTTCGTTCTCGGCTTCCACGCGGGCCCGCAGGAGGTCGAGGTCGAGCACGTCGGCATCGGGTTCGAAATAGGTCTGTGCCTTGTCGAGGTTTTCCAGGGCGCCCTCGACATCGCCCTTACGGCTGAGGATCTGCGCGTGCTGCTCGTAGATGACGGCTTGCTCGCTGCTCATGCCCTGCGCCAGCGCCTCGGCCTTCTCGATGGCTGCAAGGGCTTCCTCTATGCGGTCGGCATCCAAGAGACAGTAGGAGGCGTAGAGCCAGTTCTGCTCGTTGTCGGGGCTCCACTCGATGAGCCGCTCGTAGAGCGCCAGCGCCTCGGGGTAGTGTTCCTGTTGCAGCAGCACCCATGCCTTGAGCTGTGTGGCACGCTCGTTCTGGGCATCGATGGCCAGCGCATACTCCGTGCTGTTGAGGGCCTCGGGGTACTCGCCGAGCTCGCAATAGGCTTCGGCACGCCAGTTCCAGGATTCGGTGGAGAAGGGATCGACGTCCAACATTCGCTCGATATAGGTGAGCGCCACACGGTTGTTGTTCAACCCCAGGTTCGTGTCGGCCATCACCTGCCACGTCTTGTACCAGTCAGGAGCTATCTGCACCAGTTGGTTGGCGAAGACGATAGCCTGGTCATAGATATGGTAGTCGATGAAGATGTAGGCGGAGTCGTAGAGGAAGTAGTCGCTGTCCTCCTTAATGGTGAAGGCAATCTGCAGGAGCATGGTGGCTGCCTCCTCGACACGCTCCTCGCGCACCATCAGCTCGGCGCGCAGGAAGATGACCTCGCGGTGCTGCTGGTCCTCGATGGCGTTGCACAGATCCTCGGCGGTGCCCAACTCGCCAGCCTGCATGAACTGACGGGCCTTGAAGACCTGCGGATCTACGGCATCGGGGTGCAGCTGCAAGGCCAGCGAGATGGCTTCCTCGGCGCGCTCGTCATCGTGACAGACCATGGAGTAGTATTCGGCTATATCCGTGAGTTCGTCGGCCTCCATATAGGGTTGCGACCCAGCCTCGCAGGCTGTTTCGTAAGTCGCGAGAATGTCCTTGAACTCGGAACTCTCGAAGTACTTCAGGTCGTCGTCGAGACGCATTACTTCTTAAAGTTATCTTTCAGTCCGACGGTCTTGTTGAAGACGAGGTGGTCGGGGGTGGAATCGGTGTCGATGTTGAAGTAGCCGATGCGCTGGAACTGCAGGTAGGTCAGCGCGGGCAGCGACTGCACGAACTTCTCGACGTAGCAGTTCTGGAGGATGTGCAGCGAGTCGGGGTTCATCATCTGGCGCATGGCCTCGACATTCGTAAGACCCTCGCCCTGCAGGCGTGCCAACTCGTCGCGCGGATTCTCCACCTGCCACAGGCGTTCGTACATGCGCACCTCGGCGGGCAGACAATGGTCGCAGCTGAGCCAGTGCAGCGTCTTGCCCTTGATCTTTCGGTCGGCACCAGGCTGTCCGCTGCGCGTCTCAGGGTCGTAGGTGGCGTAGATACACGTGACGTTGCCCTCGGCATCCACATCGTAGGGGTGGTCGCCCTCCTCATTACATTTAATAATGTACGCGTTCTTCAGGCGCACTTCCTTGCCGGGAGCCAGACGCATGAACTTCTTCTCGGCCACGGGCTGGAAGTCGTCGCGCTCGATCCACAGCTCACGGCTGAACTCGATGGTGTGGGTGCCGTCCTCGGGGCGTTCGGGATTGTTGACGGCCTCGAGTTCCTCCACCTGTCCCTCGGGATAGTTGGTGATGACGAGCTTCACAGGGTTCACGACGGCCGACACGCGGGTGGCGCGGCTGTTCAGGTCCTCGCGCACAGCGCTCTCCAGGAGGGCGAAGTCATTGAGGGCATCGTAGGTGGTGTAGCCAATCTTATTGATGAAGTTGATAATGCTCTCGGGGGAATAGCCGCGACGACGGAAGGCGCAGATGGTCGGCATGCGGGGGTCGTCCCAGCCGCTGACGAAGCCGTTCTGCACCAATGCCAGCAGGTTGCGCTTCGACATCAGCGTGTAGTTGAGGTTCAGCTTGTTGAACTCCGTCTGGCGCGGACCCTGATAGGCCCCCTCTTCGTCCCCCGAGGGGGACACATATCCGCCGTCAATGAGTTTTTGGACCATCGAAGCCCCCTCGGGGGTTTGGGGGGCCTTCGCCAGCGACTCAAACCACTCACGCATCCACCCAACAAAGAGGTCGTACAAGGGGCGGTGCTCCACGAACTCCAGCGTACACCACGAGTGTGTGACGCCCTCCAAGTAGTCGCTTTGGCCATGGGTGAAGTCATACATGGGATAGGCGTTCCACTTGTTGCCCGTGCGGATATGCGGCAGGTTCAGCACGCGGTAGATGAGCGGGTCGCGGAAGAGCATGTTGGGGTGTGCCATGTCAATCTTGGCGCGCAGCACCAACGTGCCGGGCTCGCACTGGCCGCTGTTCATGAACTCGAACAGGCGCAGGTTCTCCTCCACCGGGCGGTCGCGGAAGGGGCTGTTCGTACCGGGCGACGTCGTAGTGCCCTTCTGCTTGGCAATCTCCTCACTGGACTGTTCATCCACGTAGGCGCGACCCTGCTTGATGAGCCATACGGCGAAGTCCCACAGCTCCTGGAAGTAGTCCGAGGCGTTGTAGATATGTCCCCACTCGAAGCCCAGCCAGCGGATGTCCTGCTCGATGGCGTCCATGTACTCGGTGTCCTCCTTCTGCGGGTTCGTGTCGTCGAAGCGCAGGTTGCAGACACCGCCGTACTTCTTAGCCAGGCCGAAGTCGATGGCGATGGCCTTGGCGTGGCCGATATGCAGGTAGCCGTTGGGTTCAGGCGGGAAGCGCGTCTGCAGACGGCCGCCGTTCTTGCCCTCAGCCAGGTCGTTAATCACTTTCTGTTCGATAAAAGAAGCAGAAGTCCGCAGACCCCCACCCCGCTCCCCCTCAAGGGGGAGAGCTGTATCCTTTGCTAAATCCTTATCATTCATAAAATATAAATGTGTAATTGTTAAAGACTTGAATAGTGACCACCCTCCCCCTTGAGGGGGAGTGAGGAGGGGGGCTGTTAATTCTTAAGGAACTCCGCATACCTCGCGATATATTTCCCGAGGATGTCGAATTCGATATTCACCACCGTGCCGACGGTGATATCGTGGAAGTTGGTGTTGTCGAAGGTGTAAGGAATGATGCACACGGAGAAGGCACCCTTCCCGGCTTCTGTCGTGGGGCGGCAGACGGTCAGCGAGACACCGTTGACGGTCACGGAACCCTTATCGACGGTGAAGTAGCCGCGGCGCACCATCTCAGCATCCACCTCGTACTCGAAGGTGAACTCATGACTCCCCTCCTGATCCTCGACAGCTATGCAGCGCGCCGTCTGATCCACATGGCCCTGCACGATATGTCCGTCCAGGCGGCCGCCCATCTGCATGGAGCGTTCCACGTTCACCTCGTCGCCGACCTTCAGCAGTCCGAGGTTGGAACGTTCGAGGGTCTCGCGCATGGCGGTGACGGTGTAGGTGTCATCCACGATCCGCACGACGGTGAGGCATACGCCGTTATGGGCAATGCTCTGGTCAATCTTCAACTCGCTAGTGAAGGGGCAGCGCAGGGTGAAATGCAGGTTGTCCTGCTCGCGCTCGATAGCCACAACGGTGGCTGTACTTTCAACAATTCCGGAGAACATATGTTATATCTCTAATCTTTAATCTAAAATCTCTAATCTTTTTTCGCTGCAAAGGTAATCATTATTCGGGAAAAAGCGCTACCTTTGCGCGGAAAAAAGCAAATATAAAGATGAAAAAGAGATATACGGATTTGTTCATCGATTTCGATGACACGCTCTACGACACCCACGGCAATGCCGTCATCGCCCTACGAGAGCTGTTTGAGGCGATGGACTTCGGGCGCTGGTTCGCTGACCCCGAGGAGTTCTACACGGAGTACTGGAACACGAACATCGACCTGTGGGGGCGCTATTCGAAAGGCGAGATTACGCGCGACTATCTCATCGTGGAGCGTTTCCGCAGGCCCTTGAGCATCGGTATGGACACGGCGCCTACGGAGGCGTACTGCCGCGAGGTCGGAGACCGCTTTCTGGATTTCTGTGCCACCAAGCCCGGACTGATCGAGGGCGCGCGTGAGCTGATGGACTACCTGCGTGGAAAGGGCTATCGTCTGCACATGTGCAGCAACGGCTTTCATGAGGTGCAATACAGGAAACTGCGCGCCTGCGGGCTGGATCAGCATTTCACGACCATCATCCTCAGCGAGGACGCGGGGGCGAACAAGCCCTCGGCGCAGTACTTCGACTATGCTTTTAAAGTCAGCGCCGCCCCCAAGGAGACGACGCTGATGATAGGTGATAACTTTCAAACGGATATCCTCGGCGCGAAGCAGGTGGGACTTGACACCGCTTTCTTCAACCGTTTCCCTGAATACCCCGCTCCCGAGACGGTCACCTACGAGGTGACGGCGCTGCGACAGCTGATGGATATTCTCTGAGGCTTACCATTCGAGGAGGGTGAAACTGTAGGGCGGCAATACGATGGTGCCGCTGCTGAGGTCGAGGGGCGCAGACTCTGTGGCACGCGCATCGACGCTGTTCCAGTCACCCGTGAGGCGACGGAACGTGGCGGTGGCAGGCAGCTGCAAGCCGGTGGTCGCCAGCGTGGTGTTGGCCGCTACGGGCAGGAGGTTGACAAGTTTCACATAGGTCTTTCCGCTTTGACTGTCGCGCACGGTAGATACCGCTACGCGGCAGGCGAACTGTGCATCCAGGGGCGAGGTGTGCTGACCGTCGGGTTGCATGGCTGCCACCGACGAGGCGAGATAGCTGTCGCCCTGCGACTGTCCACACAGGCGCTGTACCTCGTAATCGACAGTGGGATACACGCGCTCATTGTCGAAGTAAATGAGGTCGGGGTTCCACTGCGTGTGCCCGTGCTTGGCAAACAAGGGGGCATAGGAGCTCATGGCCACAATATCTCCGTTGCGCTCCAGACCGCAGATGTGCATAGCACAGGCCAGGGCGGTCTCGATGGTGGACTTGCGGCTGTTGATGTGGCAAGCGTACTCACCGAGATAGACCTTGGAGGCGTGGCGGTCGTACTGGTCATAGAAGTCCTGATGGTGCATATACCATCCGGGGGAAACATAGTAGTGCTCATCCACCATATCAATATGATGGTCCTTGGCCAGGCGCCAGCCCTGCTCGTAGTCGCTGCCCTCGTAGAAGGGACCCGTGGTGCCGCAGACGGTGATCTCGGGGTACTTGGCCTTCACGGCCTCGATGAGCGCAATGTAACGCACGGCGAAGGTGTCGGAGATGAGGTCTTCGTTGCCAATGCCGATGTACTTGAGGTTGAAGGGCTTGGGGTGTCCGGCCTCGGCACGCAGTCGCGCCCACGGGCTGGTCTTCGGGTCGCCATTCGCCCACTCTATCAGATCAAGCACGTCCTGCTTATACTGGTCGAAGGCGGGACCGAAGGGAATACCTCCCTGCTGACCGCCTCCGAGGACAGGATCCACGGCGGTGTTCTGGCAGGGCACGGCAGCTGCCAACACGGGCAACGGCTCGCAACCGAGGTCCTCACAGAGCTGGAAGAACTCGAAGTAGCCGAGGCCGCGCGTCTGGTGGTAGCCCCAGATGTTCGCGAGACCCTTGCGCTCGTGTTGCGGACCTACGGTCTCCTTCCAATGGTACATATTACCGAGACCGTCGCCATGAACGAGGCAGCCGCCCGGGAAGCGCATAAAGCGCGGGTGGAGGTCGGCCAGCATCTGTGCCAGGTCTGCACGCATACCATTCTTGCGGTTCTTGAAGGTCTTCTGCGGGAAGAGGCTCACGAAGTCGAGTGCCAGCTCACCGACGGCCGCAGGTACGATGGCGAGGGTGGCCGTCTTGGCATCAGCCTTGGCGGTGATGGTGCCGCTGAGCTGCTTCCATTGCTTCGAGGGAGCGCTGAGGGTGGTCTCACCGATGACTTGATCGCCGTCGCGCAGCTGCACCTGCAGGCGAGCGGGCTTGCCTTCGAGCTGACGCGCGAAGAGGCTGACATCATAGCGCTCTCCCTTGCGAACGACAATACCGTCGAAGCCGTCATTCTCTAAGGCTGCGCCCGGGGCTGCCACCTTCAGGACGGCATAGTGCTGCTGGTTGGGATGTATGGGTTCTGACGTGGCGATGTCAAAGGTCATCCCCTCCCCTCTTACACTCCAGGAGTTGGTCGCCGACCAGTTCTGCTCACGGCCGTGGTCGGTGGCGTTGTATTCAAAGTCGCGGTTCTGAATGAGCTCGGCGTACAAGCCGCCATCGGCGCTGTAGTTGATGTCCTCGAAGAAGATACCGATGAGTTTGTCGGAGATGGCCTTTGGCGCCGTGGCATCAATGGTCACCTGCAAGTCGATAGGCTTTCCCTGCAGGCGGCTGAAGCGGTTGGCGTCATCGGCGAGTGTCTCGTCGTTAAGACGTGCGCGCTGCTCGGCAGCGGCCTTGGCATCTTCCATCTGCCGCACAAGACTGAAGGGTACACGGCGGACATTGCCCTTGCGGCTTTCACCGTTGATGATGGCGGTCTCGTAGCTGCCGCGAATGGCCATCAGCATCTGATGCACGTCATCGGCGGCGGCGGCCATGGGATAGTCCTGCGGACGCCAGTGGATAAGGTCTGGCGAGGTAGTGTGACCGTACTGCCGGAAGCCGTCGCCGAGACCGAAGAAGAGGTCCCAGGTGCCGTCCTCGCGCTGCGAGAGCTGCGGGGAGTACATCTTCTTGTTGGTACCCCAGCGGGCGAAGTCGCTGGTGACGAAGGAGGCTCCGCGACCGATGCTGCGCCATGTGCGGCCATCGGCCGAATAGGCAAAGGACAGGCCCGTGTGGGGCGCAATGTTATACGCGAACAGATAGACGGAATCGGGCTCGTTGGCCCAGGCGGTTGTCGTGCTTACTGCCAAGGCTGCAAGCAGCCAAAGGCGATGAATGAGATGCTTCATTGTCATTCTTCTGGTTGTTTGTATTGTGTGATGGTAATATCTTCGCTGACACCGCGTGAGGTGAGCGTGACGATGGCCGAGCGGTCAGCACCGGTCGTGTTGGTTTCCAGCGTGACCGTCACCTTCACATCCCCCTCGCCGCCCTGTATGCGGGACAGCTGCGTCACCCATGCGGCGGGCTCCTTCAGCGCAAGCGTCCACTCGCCGAAAGCCGTGAAGGTGATCTCCTTCTGCGTCTCGTCGTAATTGAACGTGAGAGGCGTGAGGCCTTCCCCATAACGCGTGGGTGAGGTAATACACAGGAAGGGATATTGCACGACGAAGCCATCGACGCTGTAGTCGCCAGCGGCAAGGTGTACGATGGCGTAGCGCGACTCACCGGTCGCGTTGGGCTCGAACTGCAGCCAGGCGTAGCAATCCACGAGGGCGTTGGAATATGGGATGTCCAAGCTCTTATAACGTTCATCTACTTTGCACCAGGTGACATTGGTAGACAGCTCGAAGGACTCGGTCGTCTGGAAGGCGATAGAGTCCCATTCCTGGTCAGCATACACAATCAGGGGCGTGTCGCCGGGGCGCAGGAAGCGTGTCTGGTGATACTCGGTGTCCTTGTTGCAGGCCACAACGCAGCCCAGCAGAACCGCAATGATAATAAATCCAAGCTTTTTCATTGTTATGATAGTTCAAAAGTTCAAAAGTTCAAGGGTTCAAGAAGTTCAAGGGTTCAAGAAGTTCAATTCTCAATTCTCAATTATCAATTCTCAATTTTCAATTCCCCCTAGTACCACTGAAGCGTGTTGGTGTAGCTGCTCTGCTTGCGCCACTTGAGCACGTCGGCCAGCGTGGAGGAGTTCGCAGCGAAGGTGAAGTTATAGGAGGTATAGGGCGTGATGACCATGCTGGCTGACATCGTGAAGCAGTGCAGGTCGCGCGACACAGAGGCGGTGGTCATGGAGAGCTTCTTGTAGTTGAAGTCATAGCCCGATGACCACGAGATGTTCCATCCCGAGGCAATCTGTATATTGCCGGAGAAGTTCAGCGTGTGGGTAAGCTTATAGGGATAGCGCATGCGTTTCTTATTGATCTCCGCCTGAGTGTCCTCGCGCAGCGAGATACCATACGATACCGACACGGACCACGGAATCTTGAACTTCACGTAGCCGTCTTCGTCGAGGTCGCCGCTGCTGCCATCGCGCTGGGCGGCGTGCTGGCCCTTGGTCAGCTCGGGGTCGAGGTTGGAATCGGTGCCGTTCTCGTTGCCGTCGTACAACTCCTCTTCATCGTCCTTATCGCGCTTCTTATCCTTGTCCTTGCCGAAGAGCTTGCGGAAGGTCTGGTTGTTGAAGGTGTAGGAGATGTTCTGACTCATACCCTGGAAGCGGCCGAAGCGCCCATAGCTCCATTCCGTGCGGTCGCCGACGATTACGTTGCCGGCATCGTTGAACTCATAGGCATAGGTGGCGAACTGCGCGTTCATGGAGAAGGTGTAGCTCTTGGTGAGCTTCAAGCGGATGCGCAGATTCAGGTCGCTCCACGGCTTGCTCTTGGCGGCCATATTGTAACTGAGCGAACCGCCCAGCTCATCAATCAGGCTAATCTTCTTGTAACCCGTGGAGTCCTTCGACGAGGGAACTTTCATCTCCAGGTTGTTGGCCACGTCAAGGGCTACATTGCCCATCATTCCCTGCCCCGGCACACCATAGATGCCACCTTGATAGGGCGAATAGTTGACGGTGGAGACGTTGCCGTTGCGGTCGGTCTTCACGTAGGTGTCGTAGAAACCCCAAAAGGACTTACCGAAGTCGGGGGCATAGGAGAAGCTGATAGAGGGCGTGAAGACATGTCGGATGCGGGTGGCACGGAGCGCTGACCCTTTCTTTCCGATGAGCGGCACATAAGTACCATAGAGCTTCGTAGATGCTGAGAGACTCAGGTTGAAGTCATAAACATTGTAGAAGCCGTAGGTAGTGTCGCGCTGCTCCGCCTGTGCCTCCGTGTCCCACGAACGGTTGACCTTATTGAAGTACATACGGTCCGTGAAGTTGAACGACGGTGTGATATTGATGTAGTTGGCCACCGTGAACGAGGCGTTGATGGGTATGGAGTGACGCATACCGTTGCGCCAGTCCTTCACGAGGTTCGACTTGAAGAGCTTGTCCTCCTTCGTGGAGATGGAGTTGGACAGGGTTCCCGTGTAGCTCATGGCAATCTTCTCGTACCAGCGTTCGGCACCTGCCATCTTCTTGCGCTTGAAGGGGTTGAAGCGCGCCAGGTTGATGGTCAGGGAGGGCAGCGTGATGGATAGACTGGAGTCGCGCACGTTCTGCGACAGGTTCATAGAGGCTGTGATACTCAATCCTATATCGGCGAAGGTGCGGCTGTAGGAAACGGAGGAGGTACGGGTGCTCTGCGTGTAGGCCTGCGGGTTGTACATCGACGTGAGGTTGTTACGCTCGTAGCTCGAGGTGGCGTAGTTCACGCTGGCCGAGAAGGTCTGCGCCGGGTTGGCCTTGGGATCCTGGCGATGGCTCCATTGCACCTTGAAGCTCTTGGACACCGAGTAGTCAGGCATATTCTTCTCACCCTCCACGGTGTTCTGGTAGGAGATGTTGACGGCACCGCTGAAGCGATAACGCTTCTTGTAGTTGCTTTGTCCCGAGAGGCCCCACGAGCCCTTGGTGTAGATTTCACCCAACAG
>Ga0310691_10001877_pt1 | contig 30099 bp, 38 predicted proteins | sample 176DNAGHGlowgp2_FD_203887 | JGI IMG/M metagenome (GOLD analysis project Ga0310691, IMG submission 203887) | Sheep rumen microbial communities from Palmerston North, Manawatu-Wanganui, New Zealand - 1766 DNA GHGlow gp2 (v2) (version 2) | ecosystem: Host-associated > Mammals > Digestive system >... | reverse complement strand
TAAATACCTAATAAGAAAATTTATCTAAAAAATCTTCTAATTCAGTTAAAGACTTGCAATTCTTCGCATAACTGTATATCTCTTTGAATACTGAGTATGATAATGTGTTGTCATCTCTCTGTATTAAATCTTCAACAATCATATCTATCATTTTCCATAAAATGATGCTATGCCAATTTCTTCTGCTAAGTAAGCGTGTTAATGATAAAAGATAATTTCTATTGTGCATAATTCATAAAAAATGCTCTACTTGATGTAATCGCATAGAGCTTATAGGAGAACAACAATGAATAACTAAATTATTTATTACACCATTTCAACAGTTCTTCTTCACTACAGGCTTGAGTTGGAGGAACTGAACAACTTTGCCAATTATCATACATTGTATAATCTTTAAAGCATTCTGGGTTATACTGATATGTAGTCGGATAGAAAGGAATGTTATTTTCAATCTTCTTTATATCTTCCTGCATCTTCTTCAATGTCTCTTTGATTTCTCTAATGTCAATTTCGTAATCAGTCATTTTTATACCTCCTTTTCTGTTGCCTTGAACAAGTCGTTAATTACATTTTTCTTTAAATCATAATTCTTTTTCCAGTCCTTTATTTCTACATCTGCGAATGAAGCAATTTTGTCTTCGAACCACAATGTAACTCTATAACGTCTTTTCACAAATCCTAACTTTTTCTTGATTATGTCAAATAACGATGGATGTTCATTGAACGGTGTAAAGGAATGAACAGTAATAATTCCATTACCGATTGGGAATTTTTCATCACAGAACTTTTCAGGTAATTCAGAAAGTCTGTAAGCTAAATGATTGTAATTTTGCATCTGTAACCTCTCTTGTTAATATATTTATACTTCAGTATTTTCTTCTTTTTTCTTCTTTGCTCTGTTCTTGTAATAATCTGGGTGGGCTAGACGATACTTTCGTTGGTATTCTCTCTGATAACTGCGATAATCTTCAGATTGACTAACATCAATGTCAGTATGCTTGCGTCTTTTCTTTCCAGCCTCTTTCATGTGTTCCATGACTTCTTTTCTACGATTTTCATCATTCCATAGTTCACTCATTGCTTTAGACTGTGCTTCAAAATTTTTATTTTCCATTTTATATACCTCTCTATTAAATTATCGTTAATATATTTATAATCCATAAGTAGAGGTAATTCGCAAAGTATTTTTTAAGTCATCAAATTTATGTTCTTCTTTAAATTGTCTAATACATTCTTCTTTGAATAACCTGTGTATAACTTCTTTTTGCTTTTCATCAGCATTTTTATATTTTCTAATGTAAAATTGTAGCTTATCCATCCATTTGTCTCCAGAATGCTCTAGAATGAACTCTGAGACACTTTTTAGAATAACCAATATAATTTATCGGTCAACTAAAATAATGTCTCAGAACCATCTTAGAATGCAATTATTTAAGTGTATAAATTGTTAATCTATTCTTGACTGTATCTAATACCAACATTCCATTGCTATGCTTTTCAACATAGGTAAATGGATTGTTAACATTCAAGGCTTTATAAGTTGCAGTCAATTGAGATTTATTAACTGCTATCTTAACGAATGTTCCTCTTTTCAAGTGTCTTTTGATTGAAGTCTTTATGTCTTTATTACTCATTTTTGTTCCTTTATTTTACGGTTAACATATTTTTTCATTTAATATAATATAGGATAGAATAGAATATATTAAAATAAAAATTATGTTAACCAATGTTATATTTCTTTTTAAGTCTAGATTTAGTTACCTTATTGATGTTATTAGCAATACAGTATTCATTGAATTGTTCTAATGTCATACCTTCAACATTGTACTTAGTTCTTTTATCGCTTTCACATTCAAATACTACATTGTAGTTAATTGATTTAGCAAATGAAATGAACTTGTAATAGTCAATCATTAGGTCTTTGCAGATTTTATGAAGTTCTTCTTTGTCTGTGAATAATACTGTATTTGCATCAAATTGATGTTCAAGAATTAGATTTGACATAGTTGTAGAATTATATTGACGAGACTTATATTGTCTTTTTGAACTATCAAAGTAAGGTTCTAGGATTTTTACTTGATTTTCATAGTCCATTTGAGTTACTATATCCCATTTGTTATCTAACCACAAAGATAATTTCTTATAATCATCTTCAAATTCATTGAACTTAACAACATTTGTTCTGACAATCCATTCAAATGTATCTAAGAAATCCCATTTAGTCCAACCTTCATTGAATGAATGATTGAGATAAAGAATTCTCATAAGCAACTTGGTACCAGTCATTCTGCACCAATGATAACGATGACCTTCAGCAATTAACTTTAATCTTCCACGAGTCATAGAAGGTAAATAGATGTCAAATCTTTTTTCTTCTTTGATAGTCAATAGGTTATTCTTTTTACAATAATCTGCAGAATTCAATGAAGGATGTGCTTTGACTTCTTTTTCAATGTAAAATTTTGGTTCATCGTCTTTCTTTGTCCAATTCCATAATCTTCTTGAACCTTCCAAAATATATTCTGCTTCAGTATCAACTGATGTTCCAAAGAAGCACTGATAGAAATTATCAGCATTTGTGTCTAATTCCATATAGTCACATCTTTGGCAAAGTTCTGCTTTGATTTTCTCAAATTCTTTATGAACTTCTTCTTTATAATTGTCTCTGTGAATTGTTCTATGAGTATTGACCAAAATGTGGTATTTCAAAGGACTATTAGAAGCACTGTATGAAATTCTATAATCGTCATTATCTTTGAAATGTTCATATACTGATAAGATGTTGACTGATGTCTTATCAATGTCAATGGCTAAGAATTCGGTAGTATTACCAACTCTGCCAATGGAACATCCACTGTCCAATAAATCTGCAATTTCATCAAAGGTTGCTTCTTTATAAAAGACTGTATGTAGTGAATTGGTCTTTCTTTTGTGTTCTTTTGCCATATCTTTACTGATATGGGTTACTGAAATATATTGAATTTTATTCATGTTATTTTCCTCTTCCATTATATTATATTTATAACAAATATAATTAAAAATTTGACCCTTGTCAACCCATTTTATGTAATTTTTTTATTACAATTATATTATTTTTTTATTACTGGAACTTTTTGTTCCATTTTCTTGTCAATTTCTAGCCATAAATTCTTAGAATCTTCCAAATTGTGTAAAATTGCATTATCCATATAGGTCTGATTATCAGTCTTTTGACCTTTTTGAGCATGTGTAGGTGCCATATAAAAGTTAGGTATCATCTGGTTAATGTCAATCATGCACTTTGTATTGCATTCAATCCTGAACTTTTTCATCAATCTATCTATCTGTTCTCTATCGTAAGCGTCATTTTTGCCATTCATCTTAAATCCCTTGAAAAATACGATTATTTTATGTTCATAGCAGTAATTTATGACCTTAGCAATAGACTCTAAGAACTTTCTATATTCTGAGGCATTTTCAGATGTTCCATAGTCAGTTATTCCATAATTGAACTGATTTGAAGGGTTATGCCAACCAAATACAGTGCTTTCAATAGTTCCTTTTCTTGGACTTCTGAACTTTCTAGGTTCATGTGGCAATCTAATGCCCATAGCTTTATGATTTTTGCCATTGTAAAATGAACATAGCCAAGTAATCGTATTAGGGTCTCTGTAAAGTGTATCTTCTGTAAAGTTATCTCTGCAGATTCTTGAACTAATGTCACCTTCAATGTCTATTGTAATAAATTTGTATCTTTTCATATTGATTTCCTCTTCCGTATATTATATTTATATAACTTAAAAGTCAAAATTTGCTATTTTTATGTAAAATGTTATTTACCAATACTTTAAAGGTTAACATATTTTTTATTTTAATATATTCTATTCTATACCATATTATATTAAAAGAAAAATTATGTTAACCACAAATCACTAAATAAATATGGTATAGAGAGGTATAAATGACACGATACGATATAATTCAGAAATTCATAAATGACCGTAATTACAAGACATTCCTTGAAATTGGTACATTTAAAGGTGATACATTTAATCACATCAACATTGAACATAAAGAATCCATTGACCCTGACCCAGAATGTAATGCAACTTGGCAAATGACATCTGATGAGTATTTCAAGAACAGTAAAGATAAATTTGACATTATCTTCATTGATGGTCTTCATGAACATTCACAAGTATATAGAGACATCTGCAACTCACTTGAACATTTAAATCCTAATGGAGTTATTGTAATGCATGACTGTATGCCAAAGAATGAAAAGATGCAGTTATGGGATAATAAGTCACATCAGCATGAAGAATGGACAGGTGATACTTGGAAAGCATATTATAAAGCATTCGTTGAATCTTCTTATGAAGTATATGTAGTTGATACTGACTATGGTTGCGGTGTCATAGATACTAGCATGATAAGAGCTATGCGACCATCAGGTGTCAATATGGAAGAACAGAAATGGACAGATTACTTGTATTACACTTCAACATCTCAATATGGAGTTATAGATGTCAAAGAATTCACAAATAAAAGATAAAGTCAGAAAATCAAAAGAATGGAAAGAGTTCAGAGAAAATTTAATTGAAGAGCAGAAGACTGACCCAATAACTGGTAAGAAATTAGCAAGAGGTTGTAACTGTCATCATTTAGATTTAGACATTGACCATTATGACCAGTTCAATAATGAAAGACAAGTAATGTTGAATAGACAATCACACGAAGTAGTCCATTTCTTTTACGGTGATGAAAGACACAAGAAAGACTGGCGTTCTATGGTTGAAGGACTAATTGAAGTATTGGAACGTATGGATAAGTACAACAATGATATAAATAATAATGTTAAAGGTAGAAAATAACATACTGCAATAAAGCAGCAATTTCTCAGAGGTAAAATACATGTCAGAATATAATGTAGAAGAGCTAATTCAGCGATTCAAGAAATTTGAATCTGCTTCTTACACAAAGTTCAAAGATTTATTTGAACAAATCAAGTTAGATAGAAAATTTATTTCAGGTGACCAGGTAGATACACTTGACCATACTCTTACAGATGCTAGTATTGGTGAAGGTGTTCCTCTTATGTCACTTAACGTAGTCAAGAACGCAATTCGTACTGTAGTCAATACTTACTTGCCTAACACATATAAATGGCAGTATACTAATGGAAAAGGTGTTGACACAAATCTTAATACAATAGCTGACCAATTCTTATCTGATGCAGATAATTCCACTGCAACAGTTGAAGCACTTTCTAATGCAGTTGGTACAGCGCTTGGTGTTCTCGTATTTTCAAATGATTATGACATTGACGGTTCTATTAAGCCAGTCCTTTATTCTATTCCAGATGTAACTAATGTTCGTCTTGACCCAAATGCTTCTAAGCTTAACTTTGCTGATGCTACTAAGGCAGCAATCGTTGAACTCAAATCTAAAGACTGGTTCAAGGCAAATTACGGAATAGATTATCTTAATGAATACTACAAGCCACTAATTGACATTTCTGAAGATTATGATAGAAAGTCACTTATGCCACTTGTAACCTATTACGAAAAAGAAGACAATAAGGTTATTTGCTATAAGCTTGCTGGTTCTGAACTTCTTGAAGACCCACAAGTTCTTCCTTATTCTTACATTCCTGTAGTTCCAGTATTTGGTGAATCTGATTGGGCAAATGCTTCTAAGCAGTCTTGGACTGGTATTACTACTATCATGCGTCCTATTCAGAGAATGATTAACTATGCTTATCGTCAGATTATCATTCGTGCATCTAAGGTCCCGAAAAATACATGGGTAGGTGGCAATGAAGCACTTCGTGGCAGAGAAAAGTATTGGCAGAATTCTGAACGAAATCTTAACCCAATTCGTATCTACAATGAATTTGATGATAAAGGCCGTCCACTTGAAGCACCACATAGAGAAGATAATCAAATAGTATTCAACGATGTATCTGAATTGATGGATAAGTCACTTCAGATGACTAACTCTATTGTTGGTATTCCTGCTATTGGACTAGAATCTCAAATTGAAAGAACAGCAACTGAAGTACTTGCTAATCAGAAGACCTTCAATAATAATGTTCGTAATTACATTTACCACTTGAAGTATTCTATGCAGTTGATTGGCTTGTTATTCGCAGAAGAAATCTATAAGCAGCCACTTTATGGCAAAATCAAGGTAACAGTTGTTGCTGGTCCTGATGATGCTATGAGTAAGCAAGAAGCACGTGTTCAGTTGTCTACTTATGCAAATCTTATTACTTCTGATGAAGATAAGCGTAAGTTGCTCATGGCAGAATGTGCTATTGAGAATGATAACCCATACATCAATAGCTTTGCTAACAGTCTTCAGCCTACACCTACTCAGGGTGAAATTCAAGCTCAACAGATGTTGCAGCAAGCTAATACTGAAATTAAGAATAGAGATGCTCAGATTCTTGAACTTCAGAAGCAACTCAATGACCTACAACTTCAGCAACAGTTACAGGCATATTCAACTGAACAACAGATTCTTTTGAATAATCAGAAATTTGAACATGAAAAGGAAATGAAGATTCTTGATGCTCAAATCGCTGCTAACAATCCAGCTGAAATGGCTAAGACACAAGCTGAAATAGATAAAGCACAGATGAGTGTAGAAAAAGAAGCAATCTCACTTCGTAAAGAACAAATTAAAGCTCTTAATCAAGGAGTATAACGCAATATGATGATACCATTTTTGAAGCAAGAAGACCTGATTTTAGATAACAATCGTCAAATCATTCCTGGTGCAAAGATTGAAGTATTTGACCCTGTATCTAATACTCACGTCAACATTTATACTTATGACGGTTCAAATGAAAGATATACTGTAGCAACTAACCCAGTATATCTCAATTTGCAGTCTCGTCCTGAACATACTTATTTTGCAGATAGACTTGTTCTTTGCAGACTTTATAAGTACATTGGTAACTTCTCTGACCCAAGAGTAGACGATGATACTAACAACTGGAAATTCATTCGTGAATGGAATGGCGCTTTCCAGCAAGATACAGTTAAGAATGATACAATCATATTCGGTATAGAATCACTTGCTGAAGCAAATCCTAATCTTGGTTCTGTTACTGTAGTTGGTTATTGGAATAACACTGACTGTGAAGCAAGAACTTATGTATGGGATGGCAACTGCGTTCAGACACCTGATAACGGTTACATTGTTAAGAACAGTGAATTAGATACTGGTCGTTGGATTCTCAAATTTGATGGTGAGTATTTGCCTTCAACTTATTACGGTGTATATCCTGGACATGAAGCTAACATCAATGCACTATTAGGTTATGTTGAAAGTGTCGGTACAGCTGGAACAAAGACTGCTCCTGGTGTATACTTCGTTCCTGGAACTTATGATGCATCTACAGTTGCTCTTGCTACTTCTAAGAAATTGTTAATTGACTCTAAGACATCATTTACTAGAGAAAGTATTCAGGCAGATGACATTAAAGTAATCGGTGGTCAAGTTACTTCTCCTATCTGTGATTTCTACTTCAATGAGAATAGCAATAATCACAACATTTCTGAAGCACATTCTTCTTGGTATAAGTCAGTACATAAATTCTTGACATCTGGTGCTAAGAAGCTCATTGTAGATAATGAAAATAACTTCACTGATTTGAAGTTAAAAGCAAATGTTCTATTGGAAAATAAGATTATAGAATGTAATAAGAGAATTGCTATTGACTATAACGGTTGCTACATTGCTATTAGCCGTTGCACAATCGTAGGTGAAAAATGGATAGATGCTAACAGTGACTACATTCAGTTCAGATACATGAACATTACTGATAGATGGTTCACTTCTACAAATGTTAACTCATTTGATGTTGGTAGAATTGCTAATGGTCATCACATTGAAGCATCATCTATGCAGATTGATACATTGTCACTTTCAAATTTTGATAGTGCTGCTATTTGGTTGAAATGGCAGATTGCTAATGGTATAACTGAAATTGACCTTGAAGGTAGAACTGTTAACTCAATCAACTACAATGAAATCACTAAGTTGATAAATGCTAAGTTCACTACATTGTCTTATTCTAATAATACTGGTACATTAGAACTTCATAATTGTGAAGGTCGTATTACTGGTATGACTGTTCATATCTTGACAGTAAATAAATCTGTATTGTCATTTGACTATCAACCTGTTAGCACAATTGGTGCAGTTGTAGAATGTGTTGATTCTACTATTGAACAGACACCACTTGGCACTGATAATGGTTGGCAGAATAGCACAACTGCAGTAAGAGCTACTAACTGTACTTGGTCTGTGGCACTTGACTATACCAATAATGATAATACTACTGCACAAGTTGCAGATGTATCATTCATTAAATGTTCAATGAATCAGACTAATAACTACTTCTATTTGAAGAGATGTAATTTTGAAGATTGTGTTCTCAACAATCAGAACATCAAAATCTATCCTTACAAAGCAACAGGTGTAGATAGTGCAGAACATTATTACTTGAATGCTACATTCATCAATAATGTAATCAACTCTACTTACCCAATTCAATTTACCAAGTATGATGATGACAACTGCTACGATATATTCTTCAAGTTGGGAATGGTTGGTAACAACTTTGTTAACCAAGGTATTACATGCCGTTATTGGCAGAACAGAACTGGTGGTAACTACAATCAGAGATTCATTGCTGTAGTTCTTTGGAATGACAGTGTTCCTGGCTTTGAGACTACTGAACATCACGTATACAAGTATTATGGCAACATCGGTAATTGTCCAAAAGAGAACTTCACTGAATTTGCTGCTAATAAGAATAACTTTGTTAATAATTCTCAGTGGCCTTCTTACAATACATGTGCTACTGCATTTGAACAAGTATTCCCACCTCTTAACCAAGGTGTATCAAATTCACCATTCTGGTCAGGTGCATTCGGTAATGTTCGTCCTAGACTTATGAGTTATAATGTAGATAACAGTGGAGATTTCAGTGGATTGGTATATGCACCTGGTCTTTACACAGACTTCTATGCAGTTGATTATGAAAATTCACTTGAAAATGGTTCATTGTTCAACATTGGTCTTGCTTGGAATTCTGCAGATGCAGCTTGGAGACAATGTAAAGAATTCATCGTAGCACAATAAATAATTATGAGGATTTAATATGGCATTACAAGCTCTTTGGGATGTAACACAGCAATTTAATAACAAGAACGGCAGTATTCTAACTAGCGGTAAAATCTACATTTACTACAAAGGTAGAACTGCTCTTGCTACAACATATCATGACGAAGACGGGACTGTTGTGAACAGCAATCCTGTTCTTCTTGACAATAACGGACGAGCAACAGCATTCGTTAACCCAATTTATTCTTACACAATAGTTGTATGTGACTATTATGGTAAAGAACTATTCTCACAAGACATTACTCTTCATGATGCTATTTCAACTGCTGAAGATGTAGTAGTTCTTGGAACAGATGGAACAGTATTAGTTGATAGAACTCAACTTCCAAATGGTGTTCAGTATGACCTTTCTGTTAATACTGACATTATTGCTACAAAGGAAGATGTATCTGACCTTGAAGATGAAATAAATGATAAGCTTGATGATAAGAAAGATAAGCAGACTGAATTAACATTTGATGGTGCTGCAACCAAGACTGTTAAAAAGATTACTCAGAACGCAAATGGTGAAATGGATGTTGAATTTGAAGACATTGACATTAAAGGCGTTCAGTATACAACTGCTAGATTTCCTTTTAATAGCAATAAGATAGTTAAGCTTGCAGAAATTCCACTTTACCCAACATTCCAGTATCAAGGTAGTGGTCGTGCTAACTTACAACTTTTGATTACTGACTCTTATGGTTCAGAAGCTATATTCTCACTCGGTATTATTCAGAGTGGTACTTCTTCACACATGGTTCAGCCAAAAGGTGTATTCAAATACATTCATGCAGGTAATGGTAGAACATCTTATCCTATCAAGATGATGCATGTAAGACCAGATAATGCTTCTGCACCTATGACAGGTGCTACTCTTTATCTCTATGCTGAATTTGACGAAAATTATAATCAGCAAGCAGATTGGAGCTTTAAAGCAGTTATCAATGAAGGTTCTACATCTTCTACTTCTAAGGTTGAAAATGCTTGGACATTTAGAAATACAGTAATAGCACCTCAGGCAGACTTTGACCAAGCAAGGTCTTGGTGGTATTTGGCACCATCTTCAACTGAGACTATTCCTAATGTTGAAATTACATCTGAAGACAATTCTGTTCAAGTTACTGAATCTACAGATACTCAGACTAACACAAAGACATTTGACCTTTCTGTTAATGTAGATGACCCGCTTGAATATGGTCAGTTCAGAGCAACTAATGTTACTGGACAAGCACAGTTGACTAAGATTAAGGGTAACCTTGACCTCAATAACTATTCTATCAAGTTGAAGAAAGGTAATTCTTATCACTTCACTGTTCGTGGTAATTATGTTGCTACAAATGCTGCAAATACTGCAACTACTATTTCATATATTGAATATAGTGCTTTTACTCCTATACAAGTAAATGTAGATAACACTATTACTGAACCACAGTATTTTGAAATTTCATACGACATTTACAATTATGCTCAGAATAGTGACTATAATGTATCGTTCTCTGCTATATCTGGTGGTAAAGTATCTGAACTATGGGTTGAAGTTCATAACTTGAATGGTGTATCTCTCAATAGTCAAGGTGGTGGAACTGAATACACTGCAGGTGATGCTATTGACCTTACAAATGATACAATTTCTGTAAAGTATGGTAAAGGTCTAACAGTTAATACTTCAAATGAACTCGAAGTTAAGGCTGGTAATGGTCTAACATTTGACGAAGATACATTGGAAATTGAAATTGACAGTGAAGTTACAGATGTAGTTGAGACTGTTGAGAAATTGAAGTCTGACCTTGATACACAGTTGACAGTTAATTTTGACATGCCAAATGTGGACAATGTATATGACTTTGCTGATACAAGTGTTATTGGTAACCTTTCTAATGGTGCAGTAATGCTTTGTCAAGCTTTCACAGTTCCTATCAACCATGACATTCGTGTAGATGATGGTGAGACTGAGAATCCTACATTGATTGGTATTTACGCAAAGCAGGCTTTCACAGGTAAGAAGATTATGCTTGCCTTGTATGTCTATGACTTTGACACTGGCTATACTGATTATGTTGGTGATACTGGTCCTGTAGAAGTAACACAAGGTAGAAATGAATTCCCATTAGTTCATATCAATCCTAACATTACTGAATTGAAGTCTTCTTGCGTATACTATGCTACATTGTATCTACCTTCTAATGCACACAGCAATGGTCTTTATCTTGCTGGTTGTCCATCATACAGTAATGCAAGTTACATCAATGCTACTCCAAGATTTACTGTAGGCGTTGAGAACATTGTCAATCCTAACACTAACCAGGAAATTGATATGTCAAATGCTACTACTGGTAGACTTGACTTCAATGATGGTAATGGTAACTACTACATTGGACCTTGGTCAGATAACTACAATGAAAGACCTTCTATCCCAAGATTCTTTATGCAGATTCGTAATGGTGAAGTTCAAGAACCTATCGTAGTCGAACCTTTCACTGACATTGGAAGTTATACATTGAAGAATACTTCATCTGTAACTGATGTATTTGGTTCTACAATCACAGTTAATACATCTACTTACGGTGCTATGTTCATGGAAGTTACTCCTTCTCAGGATGTTGATGTTACTGGTTGGGTATGCTATGACAACTATGCTACTGATGAAAGACAGTGGTATGGAATTGTATTTGACTCTGCCTTTGAGAACAAGTTATCTCAGGCAAGTGATGGTTCAATTCAAGAACTAGGTGAAATTTCAACGGGTGTATACGGACATGAATTTAGACGCAATTCAGCACTTCATTTGACTGCTGGTACTACTTATAGATTCTTAGTCGGTATTCCACACAGCAATAACGATATGCTAGTGCAGTATAATACACCTTCTGTACCTAAGAATTTGCATCTATTTGAAAGTGGCTACAATGTATCTCAATGGGTTACATATAGCAGAGCAAATAACGTTCAAGGTATTGACTTCTTAATCAAAGATGCTAATCACGAATGGAGAATTTAAAATATGGCAAAGCAAAATAAAGTCGCAGTTAATTTAGCTCAGGATTTTACTGATGCAGAAAAAGCACAGGCTCGTCAGAACATTGGTGCAGGTACTGCTGCTATAGAATACAGCAATGGTGCACTACCACCAACAGTATCTGAAGTGAATAAGATGACTGTTATAGGTGATGGAAGAGTTAGATTTGATAATCGTTATAGTGGTATTATTCCATCTGAACCAGGTCAATCTGATAAAGATAAAGTATTAGTTGCTAATTATGCTGGCTCACCTGCTATCGGAACTGGTGTATGGAAAGACATTCATTCAGTTGGTATTAGAGAAGTCGTATGGGTAGATGCTAATACATCTTATGCAGATGTTAAGAAATACTATGATGCTGGTAATTTAGTATTAAGAAAGACTGGTAGTGTTGATGTATCTATGGCAAATAGTGCAAATGATGACACTATATATTTCACTAGTATCAATAGTACATCAACTATTAAGTATAATTATTCAATCAACGCAAGTACTGGTTGGTATAGTTCTGTATCTTATTTGCATAACAAAGCAAATACTGGTATTTGTAATGTTAATAATCTTGAAGCACATGACTTCGTACTTGGTCTAAATAATGCAGAATGGACACCTTATGCTAATAACGAAGATATACTAACATTTGACTATTTCAGTTATCATGCAGGTTCTTTCGGTGTTACTCCAAAGTATACTGGACAGTTATGGATAACAGGTACTCGTCATAACTGGTGTTACGATGTACAGACACCTATTGATGAATTACTTAACATTAACATCATTCAAGATTTGACTAAAGATACTCGTAGCATATTGGCTGGTAGTTCTTTCTCACTATCAACTCAAGAACTTGCTAAGAATGACTATAGAATTGATTGGGATTTGAACATCACTTATCGTCAAGGTCCTTTCCAAGACCAATCTTACAGTAATTGGTGGGCACCTATTCATGTCAAGATTTCAAGAACACCTGACTTTAAGATTATGACAGGAGCATAATATGGAACAAATAGTTACAACTTTAATTAGTGCTTTATCTCCTTCTGCATTACCTGTAGTAGTTCTTTGCTTAGGTGGTCTTTATCTTTACTTCAAATTTAAAGGCATAGAACATGATAGAAATACTACCAAAGTAAATCGTGATGCAGATAGTCAAGCTATTCATGATGATATACTCAAATTGAAATTTGATGTAACTAATCTTAAAGGTATAGCAAATCTACATAGAGATAAATTAGACAGTATAGATAAGCAACTGGGATTAGTTAATCAAGAACTAACTAAGTTGAATATACAAGTTGAACACTTGACTGCTGCATTAGAAAGACAGAATGAAATAATGATGAACACATTAAAGAATAAGGAAAAGTAATTGATTACAGTATTATTCATTGTTATGATTTTGACTTTAGGTGCTTGGTTCTTTGACCCTAATGATTGGAATGGAAAATGAAAGAAGACATATCAATAGATAATCTTCAGTTAATATACAATCTTAAGCAATACTACGCAAAGGTATTGCTTTCATTGACTGAAGAAGAAAAAGAAATGTTCATTAAAATCTTAGAACGATTAAAATATGCTGAATACGGTTAACATATTTTTTAAAATAATATATTGTATTCTATTCTATATTATATTAAAAGAAAAATTATGTTAACCAAAGAAATTATTATGAATGAAGACATAGAATTAAGATATAAAGAAATGTGTGAACGATGTAATGTTGAATATGAACCATCTGTTAATAATACAGAGCAAATTGATACTACCTATGGTGAAGGAGTTGGATTTCAAAGACTAAGACGAATTACTGGTTATTTGGTTGGTGATGTATCAAGATGGAATAATGGAAAGAAGGCAGAATTAAATGACAGAGAACATCATACTTATAAAGAGGAATGAAGACTTTGGTAGACTATTTGTAAATGACAAGTTCATCTGCTTTACGATTGACCCTCATAAGTTGATTGAAGGTGTCTATGATGTCATTATAGATTACAGTCCAAAGTTCAAATGTAACTTGCCACATATCTCAAATGAATACTTTCCAATGTCAAGAGGATTTCGTATTCATGCTGGCAATACATTGAAAGACAGTAATGGATGTATTCTTGTTGGTGATGAAGTCAGAGTTAAAGGAAATACTGCTACTTTAGTTAATTCAAAGATAGCACTTGACAGATTATTGAAAGAATTAGGAGGTAAAGAATGGCGTCTTATTATCACTGGAATGTAACGCCTTTTACATGGCATGAAGTAAATGGACTATATGTAATTGATAATGATTTTCTTGTTCAGTTAGATGATAAGGAAAAATGTTATACATTCAAGTTCAAGAAAGACCTGATGACTGATGGCGGTTCTATACCTAAAATGTTCAGATGGTTCGCTAAAGGTTGGTCAGACGATTACAAGTATAATGCAACTTTCATATTACATGACTGGTGTTATGGCAGTGGAGAAGTTGCTAAAGAGATTGCTGATGATATGTTGAGAAGTTCATTGAGAGACTGTGGAATGGATAGACTTCATGCTTCTACAATATGCTGGGCAGTTCAACATTTTGCAGATAGTCACTATGGAAGAATGAATGATGATTTAGATATAGCAGACTATGGTGAAATTCTAAAAATCACAAATCTATAAAATAAAAAATCCCGCAAGCTTTCGCCTACGGGATTTGACTGTGAAGTAAGTGACTAATTCAACAGTGCTTCACAAGGAGTATTTGAGTGAGTATTATACTAAGGAGGTAATCTATTTATTACGGAATAAAATCATTTACCCAATGATTCCATTCAGTATCATTTAATTCTTCTCTTTTCTTTTTTGCCATTTCAATCCATTCATTTCTACTTTCAGGACTGACATGTTCGTTAATGTCTTTGATGACACTTTCAATAGAATATATGTAATTCATTTTGATTTTTCCTTATTCGTAAATGTCCTTGAGTTCTTCAACGTGTTCATTCATTTTATTCAACATTTCTTCAAATGTCAAATTATCTTCAATTTCATTTGAATAACATTCCACAATGTGCCAAGTATTATTGGTATCTTTTTCTGCAATGTATTCAAGTTCATCTGCACCAGGAAGAATTTCTCCAGTGACTGGAATTACATACGTATTGTCATTTAATTTGACAACTTCAAAATTTTCATAGATTTTCATTGTTATTTTCCTTTTTTTGAGTTATTTTTGATTTCTGAAATAAATATAATAAATAATTCCATTCTTGTAAATGGTAAAATTCCAAAATTTATGTAAAAAGATTTTTACATTCAAAAAATGTAATAAAAATGTAACATTTATGTAAATTTTAGGTTACAAAATAGGTGCACAAATGTATAATATGCCCTTATTTGCTCAGAAATGACGTTCTAAGACATTATTTTTAAGGATAATAAAATATATTGGTAAATGTAAAAAGTGCCCCAGAAGTCATTCTAGAGCACTCAGAAGGCATTTTAATTGAACAGTGACCAATAAGATTGATTTATTTCCAAATCATCTAATGCTGCAGAAATGCTATCTGCTTCAGATTTTGACAACTTTCCATCTTGGTAGTCATTGTAAATTTTATTTAACACTTCATTGAATTCTTTGATTTCTTTAATATAATTCATTTTTGATTTTCCTCTATGTTATGTAATTGATTGATTTCAATTACAATATAAATATAATAAATAAAAATGAAAATGTAAATAAAGATTTTTTCAATTAAATGTAAATAAAATTTAATATAACCTTGAAGATTTGGAAGGTTATATTAAATGGTTAATTGTTATTTTTTATTTGAAGAATAATTTATAAGGTTGAATGTTGTGATTAAGTTGATTTAATAATTGAAGTATTTTAATGTATTGTTGTGATGTAATGTTAGATTTTGATGAATTATTATATTGTGTAAGTTGATTGTTAATTTTAATTAGATTGTTAATTAGATTTGTGTATTGCATTGTTATTACCCTTTGTTGAGTAAGTTATGAATTTAACTTACATCTATAGTATAATAATAAATTTTATAACTGTCAACTCGGTTAACATAATTTTTCATTTAATATAATATAGGATAGAATAGAATATATTATTTTAAAAAATATGTTAACCTTTATGGTTATAAATATATTACAATGAAATGGTAACATTGACCTTTAACAATGTTGAGAGGTATAAGATATGATTGAAATGATAAATGCAGATTATGGTGCTTGTGGTCAAATAAGAGTTAATTGGCCTGCACAATTATTACAGTCTATGGGTGTTCAAGTTCTAAATACACGAACACTTTATGTTGGATTTCCGTTAGATAAGATTTACATTCAAAGGTGTGCTGAACAACCTATCTTTGACATTCTTAGCAAATGTAAGTCAGATGTAATTTTGGATTTTGATGATTTGCTCTTCAAAGGATATAATGAAGGCATTCCTAGTTATAATCATTCAAAAGATGAAATTGATGTTGAAGCAACTACCAAATGTATAAAAGATAATCTTGATTTGGTAAGTAAAGTTACAGTATCAACTGAATACTTGAAGAATGTATTTACTGATACGTTCAATTTTAATCGTGTAGAAGTTATTCCTAACTATCTGCCAAGATTCATTTATCATTTTGATAGAAAAGAAGAATTGACTGACAACATAGTCAAGCCTACTGTATTATATGCAGGTTCTTCAACTCATTATAGCAATAAAGATACAGGTGACTTCAATAAGGCACTAATTGACTTCATCAAGAATAACATTGATAAGATTAACTTCGTCATTATTGGCAAGATTCCGTTCTTCTTTAGTGACATTGCAGATAAGATTCTTTGCTTTGAACCTATCAACATCTTGGCATATCCTAATCTGCTACACAGTATCAATGCAGATTTCATTATTGCTCCTTTGAAAGAAAATGTATTTAACAAGTGTAAGTCTAATCTGAAATACTTAGAAGCTTGTGCAGTTGGTTCAGTTATGATTGGAAGTTCATTTGCTGATAGTCCATATAACTGCATTGACGAAAGATGTAAAATTCAGAAGACAATGAGTTCTAAGCACATTGAGAATATGTTCTGGAAATTGTGTGAAAAAGACACTTATAATGAAATTCTAACTAACCAGTACAATTATATGAATGAAAATGGTTGGTTGGAAAATAACATTAGCAAATATGTAAATCTATTTGATGAAAAGGTAGTAGGTATTTAATATGGCAAGAAAGAAGAAGATTGAAGAAGAAAAAGAATTTGAAAAGCAGTTGGCAGAAGTAGAATTCCCAGAATGTGATGGCGGTCAGTCAAAGAGAGAAAATGAAATGATTGACTTGCTAAAGCAGATAGTTAATCAGAATGAGCAAGTAATTCAACTATTGACGAAGTTGAAGGAAAGATTCATTTAAGGAGGTTCACATGGCTGCACCTAAATTAGATGAGACTGGAAAAAGAATTGTTGGTAATAATTTACTAGCGAACTGCAAGACTCGTCAAAAGCAAATGAAGTATATTATAGAGAACATGAGAGAACCTAACTTTGCGTTAATTGACTCTAAGTCAGTTGATGAAAATGATGAAGTCTTGAACACTGCTGGTATTACATATCGTATTCTGAATTCACAAGGATTTGGTAATGGTGCTCATAGTTCAAATGCTTTGCCAAGTTGGGGTTCAGTAGCTAACTTTATGGCAAGTATTCAAGACTATCTGCCTAAGTCACTAAGAACTAAGCAAAATCCTTATCGTCTATGGTCACATCGTTCATTCCAGCAAAATGATACACAAGTCATAGCAGAAGATACACAAGAACTTCTAAATGATATGTGTGACTGGCTATTCAAAATGAAGACGAAGATTGAAGACTATATTGCTAGTCGTTATTTCAGAGACGGTAGAATAAATCACCTTGAGACATTGAAGAGACGATTCAAGGACGATTGGTCAGAAAGAACTGAACAGCAAGTTGATGCTACTGTTCAAGATACAGAATTAAAGGTAATCATAGAAGACGCATAATGGAAAAGCATTATAAATTAGTTCCTCATCAGAAGAAATTCTTACTATCTGATAAGCCTACAGTAGTATTGAACTGTGGGCGTTCATCAGGTAAGTCTTTCATTGCGTCTTTGATTGGTGCTTTGAGAGTTAAAGAAGGTAAGAAGATTCTTGTATGGGCACAGGACTATAAAGCTCTTGCTGAGAACTTGCTATCTGAAATTACCAAGCGTCTTGATGAAATGTGTGTCAGTTACCACTATAATCAGAATGCTCATAAGATTACTTGTGGTAAAGGTGTCATCTATGGTCTATCTTACGAAAATATAGAAGCATGTCGTGGATTTACTGAAATTGGTATTGCTATTTGTGACGAGATTGCCCTAGCACCTGCCAACTTCTTCGGTACTATGGCATTCTGTATGCGTGGTAAAGGAATTTCGCCTAAAATCTATTGCATGACTACACCTCGTGTTGGTACTTGGTGGAATGATTTTGTAAGAAAAGCTGACCCAGATAAGATTGAAATTATCCGTGGTAATATGATGTCACTTCTTGATAAAGACATCATTACACAAGGTACGCTTGACCTAGTTAAGGCTACTTGCCTAGATGACAATATGCTACGTCAAGAGCTTTATGGTGAATTGGTTGAAGATAACTCAACTGGTGTATTGTTCACTTCTAGACTTTTGACATCTGCACCTAAATTCTTACAGAGAAATAATGAAGGTTATGCAATAGGAATTGACTGTTCTGGTCTAGGTAAAGATAGCAATGTAATTATTGTAAGAAATCAAAATGAAATCTTAGACATAGTTGAAAAGAAAGTTGCTTCTAATGCAGAACTTTGCTCTACTGTAAGAGGTCTAATAATGACACATGGTAAAGCAAATCTTTCACATATTGCTATAGACGAAGCTTATGGACTAGATTTACACGAAAGACTAACTGAAGCTGGTATAAATGCAGTGTTAGTTCCATTTGGTGGAAGAGCAAATAATTCTGCTTATGCTAATCAACGTGCTGAAATGTATATCAACATGAAGAAAGGCATAGAAGAATATGGACTAAAAGGTATAACTGATGAATTGTCAAGAGAATTACACGCAACTAAATACATACTAAATAATAACAATAAAATTCAACTTATACCTAAGGATGAAATAAAATTGAACATTGGTAGGTCACCTGACTTTGCTGATGCTCTTGCTTTGACATATACACAAGACATTATTCCACTTGGACTAATTGAAGCAGATAGAGAATTACAGAATAGGTACATGTTGTAAAAAATAATTTTTCAATCATATATAAATAATAATGTAGGATGGAACGCTGCCACTTACATTCAGCAAATTCAGCGTTATGAGAGGTATAAAAAATATGGATGAAGAAATCCTTGATAATATGAATGTTGATACAGTAGAAGAATCAGCTGCTTCAACCGAATCAACAGCTGTCGAACCATCAGAAGAAGCAGGCGTTGTAGCTGACAATAGTCCTAGCGAAGCATCTAATGAAGTAGAAAATACAGATGTGAACAGCAACATCGGAAAGGCAAATAATAATCAACGTCAATACACAGACTTGGAAAAAGCTCAGTATTCTTTTCACAAGCAGTTCGCAAGACAGAAAGCTAAGCATGAGCAGGAAATTGCTAATCTTAGAGCAGAATTTGACAAGCGACTAGCTGAAGAAATTGACAAAGTTAAGAATCCTGCAAAATATGCTCCTAAGACTCGTGCAGACTTCCAGTATGACGATGAATACGTTAAGTATCTCGCTAATGAACAAGTCAATGCAGCTCTTGAAGCAAAAATTGCTGAATACCAGAAGCAACAGGAAGAAGAACAGCGTCAGGCTCAAGTTGATGCTGAATACAGAAATATGCTAGACCAAAGCGTTAAGTCAATCTATAATACTCCTGAAGCAGAAGCAGATTGGCGAGCAAAGGTTGGTGAAGGCATGAAAGCTGGACTAGGGGCTATGATTGATAGTGACCAAGATTTGTCAAATTACATTATCTTCTCTCCGATTGGACCTAAGATTATGTACGAACTTGCTACTAACAAAAAGACAGTACAAGACATTTTCACTATCGGTATGACACCTGACGGTCATGCAATTCCACGTTCTCCTGGTGACAGGATGCGTAAGATTGAAGAGTTGGCTGAAAGACTGTCAAGAACTGATATAAATAACAATAGAACAAATGTTCAACCAGTAAAGCCTATCGGAAGACCTGGAATTAACAAAGAGGTTAAAAAAGACATTTTCAGTGACCCTAAAGCTTTGTTGGACATGATGTATTAACAATTCATTTTATAAGGATAAAAAATTATGGCTACAAATGATCAGACATTTAGTAATAACAAGAAAGTAAAGATGATTGCTACCGCAGTGTATGCTAACTGTCCTTACTTGAAGAAAGCACATTCCTATGTTCCTATGGACCAGATGGAAAATAAGAAGTACGGTAATAAGTATTCCGTCTACATTCCTGACCCAGGTAAGACTCGTATTGCATCTGCAACTGATGGTAAGGCAGGTCTTGCTGCTCAGTATGACGCAATTAACGAAATTGAATACGAAATCGTATGTGATGCAGCTCTTAACGACTGCGAATTGACTCTTTGGAATAAGTTCGGCGATGTTGAATCCTTCAAGGACCAGATTGCTCTTCCTCATGGTCGTTCCGTTGCTCGTGGTGTAGAAAAGGCTGCTATTGATAAGACTGTATTCCAGGCATCTCAGGCTGTTGTTGGTGTTGCTGGTCTTGAAATTCTTTCTGAAGCACAGGGTGCTTTGGACATGACTGGCGCAGTTGGTAATAAGGTTACCTTCATCAATCCTACTGTTGGTACAAAGATTGCTGCTAAGGCACTTGGCGCTTTCAATAACCCAGACATTGCTAAGGACCTTTACCGTGATAACTGGCTCGGTAAGTATGGTGCATCTACCATCGTTACTGAATCTTACATGCCGGTAGTTGTTGGTTCTAGTGCTCGTACCGCATCTGTAACTCTTACTGCAGTAACTACTGATGGTGAAGTTGTTGGATTTGAACCAATCAAGAGCGTAACTGGTACTGCTAAGAAGGGTGATGCATTCAAGGTTGATGGATTGAAGCTCGTTGACAAGAACGGTGTTCAGACTGATGCTGACTATGTTATCATCGTTGGTGACAATGGAAAGATTGCTGAACTTCGTATTGAAATTGAAGGCAAATCTTGCAACAACGCAAATGCATGGGTAGCAGAAGGAACTGATTCTTTGACTCTTGTTCCAATGCTTGAAGATGGTAAGAAATACGCAGTAACTCAGTGCCGTATTGAAGGTGCAGTCGCATTTGATTCCTATAAGTTCGCTGAACTTCCAGGTACAAAGATGACCACTGAAAAGTTCGAAGATTCCGCAATCGAAGTTCAGACTTACGAAGGTGGTAACATTGACACATTCACCTCTGGTGTTCGTATCGTTGTTCCTTTCGCTGTCGGTCTTCCTGATCCTCGTGAATCTGTAGTTGCTTACATCGAAATGTAATTAAATAAGATACTCTGTATCTCTCTCAAAGGTTCCATTGGTTAACTCCTGTGGAACCTTTTTTAGCAATATAAATAATAATGTAGAGGTAAATATGATAAATGTAAATGATTTGATACAGAATGCATTTCAGAGAGTCGGTATCTGTGGTGATGGCGAAGTTCCAACTCCTACTCAAGCTATGGCAGGTGTAGCTGACCTTCAGTCACTTATTTCTGAACTCAACACAAATGACTATATTCTTGAAAATTATGTGACCTTTGATGCTTATGTATCTAAGAAAATTAAATTTGCAGTTAAGCCTGAACATTGGTATGAAGTTGAAAGTCCAACACTGATTGATGTTAAAATTCAGAATGAACAGACTGAAGTTGGTGATGTCTATAAGATTAAAGACAAAAATGAATTTTACACAATTCGTTGGGATTCTAACTCACAAATAATGCGTAAAGATACAAATCCTACATTCAATGCTTACATGACGGAATACTGGCCAACATTCTTTGTTGATGCAGTTCCTGATAGATGTATCGGTGTTGCTCGTAAAGTTGGTAATACTTATAAGCAGTTGATTCCAGCTGATAAGATGATGCTTGATGCTCAGACAAAAGGTCATCTTGCTGAACTTTATACAGTTGAGACAGAATGGGTTGAAGTTGAACATTTGCATGACCCTGAAGACCCAAATTATAAGCCTACAACAGTTGAATACTTCGTTATAGAATTTGATAGCAATGTATCTGCTAATTTCCGTATTACTGTTCTAAAAGGAATTAAGATTTATACCGCAGAAGATAAATTGCAGATTTCTAGCAAGTATCAGACGATGATTGAAGATGGACTCTGCGTTAAGTTGTGTCAGCGTTATAAGTATTTGGAAATGAAAGAAGACTTTGAGAATGATTTTGAAAGTGCTAAGAGAATGATTAGCCGTATCAATAGTTCTAATCGTCCAATGCTTTATCAAGGTTATGGAGCTAACGATTACAATAGCAATTATTGGAATCTTTATTCTGGCAAGTTCTGGGGGTAAATAATGGCAAATAGAATAACTTACGACCTTACCGGTGGTACTGATTTTGCTATGGCTGCACCTAATGTTGAAGGTTCAGCTGTATCTCGTAATTTGTTCACTGAAGCAAATACAGAAGGTGAAGCTGGTAAAGACGTTCGTACATTTCTTCAAAGTTGTCCTGGTATCAAATACTTGCACTCTCTAGGTGACAATAGCAACTGCGATGGCATGTATGTTCCTTCAACTGGTCTAGCAACTATGGACTATGAACAGTGCCTATTTGTTGCCTATAAAGGTAGTATTCACAGAATTGACTCAGCCTTTAATGATGAAGTTGTAGGTGATTATGCACTTGGCAATACAGTTCAATTTGCTGAATCTGGTGGTGAACGTGCTATCCTTCTTTGGGTAGACGGTAATGACATTCATGGTTACAATCTAAAAGAAGGTACATCTGTAGACATTACTTTGCCAAAAAGAATTGACCAGGAAAATTCTTACATTCAGCCAACTCACATTGCAGTAGTTGATGGTACAATCGTATTGAATGACAAAGGTAGTTCATTCACATATTACTCTATCAAGTTCCCTCTAAATACTGCAATGAGAAATGTATTTAAGATTATCAATGGTCAAGTTCAGTATAAGAATGATGGCATTACTGTTGATACTATGGAAGTTGACTCTGGTGTATATTGCTTCTTAGACGATTATGGTGTTCAGAAGTATTTCAATGGTTCTACTTCTTCTGATAAGTGTGTTGCTTTGACTTCAGTTGGTCCTTTGCTTACGATGTATGGTCCTTCTTCTATTGAATTCTGGCAGAAAGGTAATGCTGAATCTTATCAGTCATGGCAAAGAACCTCATACACAATTAACAAAGAACAAGGTCTAGAAGCACCTTACTCACTTGCAACAGTTAACCATACTCAGTTCTGTATTGGTACTGGTAAGGCTAATGCTAAGTGTGTATTGATGATTAACGACACTAATGTTCAAAAGATTTCTCCACTTTGGTTAGATAGAATTTTGGCTAATAACGATGTTAAGTCAGTTAAAGGTTGGTCATATTCTAAAAATAACCACAGCTTCTATTTGTTCTCAATTAAAGATGAATGTTATGTGTATGACGTAACAACTCGTCAGTGGCACATTCGTAGTTCTCGTAACTTCTATACTGGTAAGCAAAAGAATTACATGCCATTATTTGCTGCTTGGTGGAATAATAAGATTGTTACTGGTAGTGCTGAATCTGGTCACATTTACGAATTAGATGAAAATTATTACTATGAAGATTTTGACAGTGAAAATAGATTGCCACTTCTAAGAATGAGACAGACTCCAGTTATTACCGCAGATTACAAGCCATTCATTTTGCAAGAATTGACTGCTGAATGTAACACAGGTGCTATGAATGAATATGGTAGACCTGCTAAGGCACTTCTTCAAGTATCTAAAGATGGTGGATATACTTATGGTAACGTAATTGAAGCATCTTGTGGTAGACGCGGTGAATACATGGTTCGTCTTCGTTGGTTGAATTTGGGTATGAATAGACAGTGTGTAATTCGTATCTCTTATTCTGAACCAACAGACTTCGTAATTTCAGATAGTTCAATAAGAATTCAACCACTTAACTTTCCTATTTAATTAGAGGTAATTATGCAGATTAACGATAGAAGTACAGTTGGTGAAATTCTTCAGGCTATCTCTGGTACATGGGATATATCTGTATCAAATGGTTGGAAATGTGCTGAAATTGGTAAAGTTCGTCTATTCAAGAAATTGGTAGACGGTGCTTCACCTTTGCCAGATACATTCATTGAACGCAGAACTGAAATTACGCCATACATGGTCTTTCATAAAGATACTATGGAAGGCGGAGTAATAACACTGCAAGACACAGCAATAACTGCTAATGGACTTGTTATAATTCTACAATTTTAATTGAGGTAAATAATATGGAAAAAGAAAATATGATTGAACTTCTTGAAGATTTCATTGACTTTCTAAAAGATAAAGAAGATGAAAAGAAAGAAGAAAAAGAAGTTGAAGTTATCGTAGCTGAAGACAATGACGCTGAAGAAGATGACAGCTTCAATAAAGCAATTAACAAAATCGCTAAAGGAGAATAATATATGGCATGGTACGATGTATTTGACCCAGGTGATGTATTTGGATTTCAGCAAGATAGACGTGTAAGTAACGCTAATGCTGCTATTCAGAAAGCACAGGATAAAGCAGAAGCAGGTTCTGCTGCTAACAGAGGTCTTTATAATCAGTTCTACAATAAGACACAGAGCACTTATGGTGATACTGCTGCTAAGGTAGATGATTATCTAAAGAATCTTGAAGGAATGGAAGCTTATGACCCAGGACAGTTCAGTTACACTGGTGATGTAAATGACTTCTATTCTAAGGCAGCTGATTTGCGTGTTAAGAACGCAATGAACAACTTGCGTGAAAGTTCTGATATATTCAGTTCTGACTATCAAGATGCAATGGCAGCTAAGCAACAGGCTATGGCATCTGAAGAATGGGATAAGGCTTATGACCGTTATATGCAAGACAGAAGTCAGTCAGCAAATGAATGGCAGATGAATGCTAATGCTGGTCAGCAAGCATATCAGAATACTTATGGTAAGAATAAGGATTTGCTTGGTGTTGCTCAAAGTGCTCAGGATAACTTGATGAATGCTTACGGTAACTACATTAACAACATGGCAAATCAGAATAATGTTGATACTCAGAACTATGCTAACATGATACAGCAAATGGCAGCAAATGAAAATAGCAAGAAGGGTATTCTTGGCAGATTGTTCGGATAAGGAGATTTTAATATGATTCCAGTATGGTTAATGATTGCACAAGCCGCAAAGTCAGTAGCAGATAATCAGAATAAGCAGATTGACACATTCAATAAGAACCAGCAATATAATCCAAATGGTCAACCTATGAATAATGTTGATATGACTGGTAATTCTGGTAGTGGACTCGGAAATGCTTTTTCTACATTTTCGTCTATCTATGGTAACTACTTGGATGATGAAAAGAAGAAAAAGTTGTTCCAACAGTAATATGAGGTAAGTATGGCATTATTTTCAAGAGTGCTAGGTGGGTTGTTAAATAACAGAGAAGATGAGCCAATGGTTGATGACAAGCTTGGTTCATTCTCTGCTATTGAAATTCCAGTTCAAGCAACTCAGCAACCAGCTTACTGGGGTATGTCACCATCTGACATTCCTTATGTAACTGCACAGACACAAGATGAACACAATAGACTTTTGAACACTTTCTATCCAGACAGAAAGAACATGAAGAACTGGAAAGAAATGGGTCAGAAAGTTGAAGAAAGAGACCCTCGTTATACAGATAAAGATGCGACTACTCGTAAAAGATTAGGTGCTCGTTCTTCTGTAGTTCAAGACATGGCTTTTGATAAAGATAAGAATCTTGCATGGTTGAAGATGGGTGGACAATGGTATACTTACTCAGCAACACCTGACCAATTTCAAAAGTTCTTAACTAGTGGTTCACTTGGTAGAGAAATGAATAGAATTAAGCATGACAGGTCAACTTCTATGAATAAGACTGCTGCTAGAATTCAACCTAAATTTGTTAGTGCTCCAGTTAATAAGAATGCTCCATCAGGTGGTCTATTCGGAAGAATCGCATCACTATTTGGATTTTAACAATAAATAATAAAGAGGTAAATTTATGGCATTAAATGTATTACCACAAGCACCTACCGTAACTGGAGTATATCAAGTAAGAGACTTTGTTCCTCAGTTGACTGAAGCTTCAAAGTCTGCTGCTAGTGCACTTCAGAATGCTTTTAAATTCGGTACACAGGTTCACGATTATGCTATTCAACGTGACCAAGAAAAATTGTTAAGTAAAGAGAATGATAGACAGACACTGTTGAAAGAAAATATAGCAAATGATAAAGTATTGCTTGCAAAGTTGGAAAAAGAACTTGCTGAATTGAAAGCAGGTAAAGATGTTGAAATTCGTAGTGGTGAACAAATGATGCCACAGAATTTGACTCCAACTATGCAGTCTTACATGGATAATTTGAAGAAGACAGATGAAAATAAATCATTCTGGAATTTCAAGCCAGCGGAGGTAAATAATGGTTAATTTTGATAGAGGTATGCAGATTCCCGCACAAGTTGGTGGCCCTGACTTGTCTGATGAAATGATGACTGTATCAGATTATTCTGGTGAATTTGAAGCAAAGATTTCGCAGCTTGAACAACAGATTGCTTTGGTTAAAGAACGTATTGCTAGAAATGAAAGAGCATTGTCTGGTAAGTCTTATGAAGATGTCAATAACAAATTGGCAGCTCTTGAAATGAAGAAGATAAATTCACAAGACCCAACTATGATTTGGAGATGGCAGCAACAGCGTCAAGATACCAATACTGCAAATGCTAATGTTAAGTCTAACGAAGCAGCAAAATTTGCTAATACAGTTGATATGTGGGTCAATACTCGTCCTGCTCCAACAACTGAAGGTATCATGCAGCAAATTTCTAACATCAATTCTGCTATTCGTGATGGTAAGAATGCTGGTGCAGATGTAAGCAGATTGGTAACTAAGAAAGAAGAACTTGAATCACTTGTATATGGTGATACAGGAAATCAATCTGATTATGGTGCTGGTACTGAATCTGAACAGAAAGCTGGCGAACTTGAGACTGCATTGACAACTGCTAAGACTTCAGCTGAACTGATTAAATTAAGAAATGAGTATAAGTGGAAGCCAGAACAGTTGACAAAATTAGATACTAAGATTGCAGAACTTCAGAAGAAGGAAAAAGCAAATGCAGATGAAAGAGCATTTCAATCTTGGGTAGAAAAGCAGACTGGTAAGAAATATAATACTCTTACAAAGAGAATGCAAGATACATATAGACGCATCTATAAAAATAGAGGTAAATAATGGCTAAATTATCTAAGCAAGATTATGAATTTCTAAAGTCATTGCCAAAAGAAGACCTTACACAAGAAGATTTAAATGACATTCATGAATATGAATCACTTGCTGCTGGTGCTCCTTCTGAAGAAGATATACAGTGGGCAACTACTATCTTGAATGAAAAGAATCCTTTGCTACAGGCAGAATTTCGTAAGAGTGGTGATACAGATAAAGCATTATCAATCATCAATCAAAGCCGTTCTGCTAAAAATCTGATGATTAAGCAAGGTCAAGACCCTTATGTTAAGAAAGTTACATCTACTCCTGACGATGTAGTTAAAGACAGTGGATTTAATTTCAACTGGCGTAATGCTTATGAAAATGTGAAGAATGAAAAGCTCAGACCAACTGAAGCTGATGCTAAGAAGTTGCAAGATTTCATCAATAGCAACATGTATGATGTTAATGATGATGTTAACTTGCAGCAAATTGCTTATAACCTTCACATGTACAATCCTAACACAATGAAATGGACTGACTTCATTAACTCTGAACAAGGTGCAGAATTTAAGAAGTACATTGATGATGTTAGAAAAGCACAGACAGAAAAAGCAGTTGAAGATATATGGTCAGGTAAAGACGATAAGACTTTGTATGATAAGTTCGGTACAGCTGCAGTTAACTTTATGTTGCCTGTATCTAAAGAATATGCAAAGAAGCATTATAATGACAAAGACTTTTCTTTAACTGGTCCATTGATGGCTGATGCGGCTGCTAACTTGGTTATGGCTGGTCCTGGTGTTGCTGAAGCACTTCCTGCTAAGGTAGGTGTTCCTGTAGCAAAGGTAATGAATAGACCACTCATTTCTACAATATATGGAAATGTTGCTGCACCTGCTATTACTGAGACTGGTAATGTAATCTATAATGATGAAAGTATACCTGAAGCATTAGCAAGAACAGCAGAAGGTACTGCTATCAACATTGGTACACCTCGTATGTTAGAAGGTATAGGTTCATGGGCTGGTCGTGGATTGCCAACAAGAGAAGGAAAGCGAACTGTTCAGAAGATGATTGACGAAGCAGCAAATAAAGCAGCTAAGATTCAAGATGACATTCGTAAGGGTAAGCCTTATTCATTTAACATTGAAGGACAACCCGGACCAATAGAGTTCATACAGGTAACTAAAGATGGTAAGAAATTCTATTCATCTGACATTCCAGCTTCTCAAAAAGATTGGCCTAAGAGAAAATTTGAGTCAATTAAGGATATGCCTGCTGAAGCAGTAACTCTTGATGAATTCGGACAGTTGAAGCAAGGTATTCCATTCCTAAGAGGAAAAGATGGTAATAACAAATTTGCTAATACTTTGAAGACCATTCAAGATGCTGGTGCAGAATACTTACAAGACGATTTGGTAGTTAAGAAAGCAACTGCTCTTGCTAAAGACGGTGACTTGCGTAACTTGTCTCCTGTAGATTTGCGTCAATTAGGATTTGCAGATAAAGAATCATTTATGAATTACCTCATTAGAACTATCAAAATGAAGGCACCTTCAACAATGTCTAGTTATATGACAAATGCTGCTGGTAGACCTGAATTTGGTAGACGAGCTGGTCCAATTCGTAACATCAACTATCTACTTGGTACTAATTTATTTGGTAAAGATGAATCAGCACAAGAAAAGCAGAAAAGTAGAATAGAACGTCTATTAGGACTATAAAAATAAAAAAGGGTGAAAGCGTTAAGCAATCACCCTTTCTTTATTGGAGGAGGAATCAAAAAATTAGTTCTCACTGAAAGAATTGAACTTCCGACCTGATGGATGTAGGCCACCTGCTCTACCAATCTGAGCTAAGTGAGAATATGGAGCCAAAGAGAATCGAACTCTTCCACCAACTATGCAAAAGTCGGTCGCCAGCCTTGGAACATGTGGTCCCGAACATTATTATTTATAACATCATTATACCAACTATAAAAATCAAGCAAATTATACCCATTACCCATTCAAGCAAAGTACTTCCAAAGTATCTTTTCGTATTCATATCTGCTTCTATACTTTCATCTATCATTTTTTCAAATGACCACTTTTCATCGAACCACTTTTCAAAATCTAAATCTTCTTGAGCAATTTGTTCATCTTCAACATAGTAATTAGTCCAAGGTGTCAAATTGCAGTATGGATAGTCATCACCTGGAAATTCTTTTTCCATTTCAGATTTGTATAAGTCAAATTTCTTACAAATAACTTCAACGTGCTTATCTTTTTTATTCATTTGATTTCTCCTTAATTTTTATATTTATAATATAATAAATTTATACCAACTTGTAAATACCTAATAAGAAAATTTATCTAAAAAATCTTCTAATTCAGTTAAAGACTTGCAATTCTTCGCATAACTGTATATCTCTTTGAATACTGAGTATGATAATGTGTTGTCATCTCTCTGTATTAA
>Ga0310691_10001875_pt1 | contig 30127 bp, 30 predicted proteins | sample 176DNAGHGlowgp2_FD_203887 | JGI IMG/M metagenome (GOLD analysis project Ga0310691, IMG submission 203887) | Sheep rumen microbial communities from Palmerston North, Manawatu-Wanganui, New Zealand - 1766 DNA GHGlow gp2 (v2) (version 2) | ecosystem: Host-associated > Mammals > Digestive system >... | reverse complement strand
TACAGGTATTACATGTTTTGATGAAAATTTAGATTATACACTTAATAAGTATGTTAGAGATAACATTATAAAAAATTCTTGGTTTAAGTCGAAGGTATAGTCCGAACTTATATGAGAGTATAAGATTAACAAATTGCATTTAACACATGGTCACAAAGTAAACTTCACTGGAAAGAATTATACTGTTCATCAGTTTGATGTAGATAAAGACACAAAGATGATTGATTATAACAAACTTGAAGATTTTGTTTATAATCTTCATCCAAAAATGATGCTCATTGGTACAACTGCATATAGTCGTATTCTTGATTGGAAACGATTACGTGAAATTGCAAATAAAGCAGGATGCTATTTTGTTGCAGATATTGCTCATGTTGCTGGCTTAATTGTTGGCGGAGCTTATCCTTCACCTATTCCTTATGCTGATGTTGTTACACTTACTACACATAAAACACTTCGAGGACCGCGTGGTGGTATGATATTATGTAGTGGTGAACTTGCAAAGAAAATCGATAGATCAGTATTCCCCGAAATGCAAGGCGGGCCGCACATGAATCAGATTGCTGCATTGGCTGTTGCTTTAGGTGAGGCTCTTCAACCTGAATTTAAAATATATGCTGAGCAAGTTATTAAGAATGCAAAACGTCTTGCAGATTTATTAGTGCATATATATGGACTTAATATTGTTTCAGGTGGTACAGATTCGCATTTAATGGTCGTAGATTTAACATCTAAAGGCATTGATGGAAAAACTGCAGCAATTGCATTGGAAAAAGCTGGTATAGAGTGTTCATATTCTACAATTCCATATGATCCTAATCCACCAGCAAGACCATCTGGAATTAGATTAGGTACTGCTATTTTAACAACAATTGGTATGAAAGAAGATGATATGAATACTGTAGCTGCGTATATCAATAAGGTGCTGGATAACTATGATAAAGATAATGTTTTAGCAACTGTAAAAGAACAGATTGCTGAATGGGTTTTATCATTTAATATATAAATTAAATATCAAATATATTTGAATGTTTACATCTTTTATATAAATATTTAATGATATTAATATGGAGAATATAACAATGCCGCGTATTAGTTTAGAAGATCGTATTGCAAGACTAGAAAGAGCATTTAAAGCAAATACAGCTAATCGTCGTAAATTTGAAGCTGATGAAGATGAGACAGCTGCTGAAGATACAGTTGCAAGTAAAGAAGATCTTGATAAAGCAGGTAAAGACCCTGAAGTTCAACAGAAAATTGCTGCAATTACAAATAGTTTAAAAGATGCTGGACTTATTGATTTCGTTCAAGACGTCAATGCGATGATGAGCGATGAAAAAGGGCGTTTAGCACTTGAATTAGTTGCTGGTACATTATCAGCTGATCAACTTGAAGAAATGGGTTTAAAGAATGTAAAATTTAAATTTGTTGCAAATGCTGCAACACCTGTTAAAAATTTACATCCTACACAAAATGAAATTGGATTTTCAAATTCATTAAAATTCCCTGTACAAAATGCTGCAAGTTGTAAACAGCTTATTGCTGGTGATAGTGTTAAAATAAAAATTCCTATTATTACATGTAACGGCTCATTAATTATTGATGGTCATCATCGTTGGTCACAGACTGCTTGTGTAAACCCTGATGCTACAATGGAAGCATTAGATCTTCAAATTATAACACAAGAAAAAGGAATCGACTTTAAAAAAGCGTCTGATGTTCTTAAAGTTACACAAGCTCTAATTATGGCTCTTGCATTAAAAGCTGGTAAATCAAAGTTGCCATCAGCTAATAGCAAAGCATTAGAGAACTTATATGCAATGTCACCAGATCAACTATTCAAAAGTATTGTTGATTTTGATGGTAGTCATGACGGTCTTGAATATCTTGCTACAAATACATCACGTGTACGAGATGCTGATTTTGAAGATTTAACTGGTAATGTAAGAAAAGCAATTGCCGCTATAACTGATGAACGTGTTGAAGCTGTTAAAAAACCTGATAAAGCAGAAGATGAAAATGCACCAATTGCTGGTTGGAATAAACTTAGCAATGATGCTAAAGCTGCAATTTATTTAACAGCAAATTGTATGGTATTACCAAAACCAGCTGCGGATGCTACACTTCGTAAATATATGCCTCAGACTGACGGTGCTGGTGATGTTAATATTACATTAGGCGATCTTAAAGATGCTGCTAGTAATGGTTTGAATGTTAAAGAAAGTCGATTTAAGCACAATAGAGTAGCAAAACTTGAAAATAGAATTGCTAATATTGAAAAAGTATTAAATCGTAAAAGCAAATAATATATGTAATAAGCTACATAGATGTAATGCTGTTTAAGCCATAGTTGATATCTAAAACTTAGGTATCATTCTATGGCTTTAATTTTATACAATTTATACAACCATGGAGAATTATCATGATAAAAGATTGGTGTAGTAAAATTGGTTGTGTCCTTAAATCTGTTTTAGGTGATATTAGAATAGAAAAAAAGATTACAGATATAGCTACTTCAGATGCTGATTTACTTGAGTCTTCTAAATCAGAACCTGCTGTAAATACTGAAATTGAAAAAGTGCAAGTAAAGAAAGAACCTGTTGAAATTAATATTCATAATCCAATATATGAGTATGCACATGGTAAAAAATTTAGTAATCCCCCAACTTGGATTGTTGTTCATTATACAGCATGTATGAATGTTAGTGCAAAATCAATGTGTAAGGCAATGAAGAAAAATACAGGCGCCTCATCTCACTTCTATATTGATGAAAAAGATATTTATGCAGCTGTCCCATTAAAATATGTAGCATGGCATGTTGCTGGAGGGAAAGTGCAACAGCCAAAAAGCGGTAAAGTAATGTCTTTAGAAGAATTAGCTAACTATAAAGTTAAGGATTGGAGATATGATCTTGCTGCACGTAATCACTTAAAGTGGCAAAAAGATGGTGATGATTTCAAAGGCAACTATTACTCAATAGGTGTTGATTTTTGTGTTAAGAAGACTGATACTAAAAATGATAAATCAGCAACAGCAACAGATTGGTACTTTGAAGATGAGGCTGTTGAAAATGTTGCAAAGACTGTAGCATATCTTGCAAATGTATATAAGATTAAATTAAATCATATAATTAGACATGGAGATGCAACTGGAAAACTTTGTCCACAGCCATATACATATCCACCTGAGGCTGGTGATAAAAGATGGGAAGCTTTTAAAGAAAAAGTTGCAGGTTATATGGATTGTGGTGTTATAGCGAAATGGGTATAAAATAAAAACATCTGCTTTATTTTATCAATATGTGATGTATATTAGTAGTATTGTGTTGATAATATTACTAACGATAAACTTGGAGCTTTGGTAATTAATGGGTCTTAAATTTGATGTACAGTCTGTTATTAAGTATGCTGCATATGAAACATCACAAAACGGATATGTAAAGCGAGCTGATGATGAAGATAATTGTACAGCTAATAAACTTTTTGATTTACTAATCAAAAATGAACTATCAGATGAACAGTTGTCTTCTGTAAAAGATCGTGTATCAAAATGGTTTGCATATATCAATTCACAAGATAGTGATTACTTTAAAGAAGTAAAATTAGAAATTGCTAAACCAAAAATTGATGAAGTTAAACTTGGTTTAATTGCAAGTTCATTCGCTTCATTTGACAAGCACATGTCATTTGTAGCATTAAATGAAATTGAAAAATCATCTGAATATTTAGGTGAAGAAGGCGACTCTGTAGCATTTTGTATTAGAGATTTCAAGATGATTAAATCAGGAACTTCTAAATTTAAAAATGGTGATTCAAAATGGTATTTATATAAAATTCATGATGTAAATGGTAATTCAATTACATTATTTGCAAATGAAAACATGGACACTGATTTTAAATCACATAAACAGGTTGAAGCTACTGTTCAAAAATTATCTGAATATAACGGTATTAAGCAGACACAAATTTCAAAAGTAAGGTTTGTATAATGACAAGTTCTATAGTTGAGTCTAATTATAAAATGTTATGTATTTTGTATATTAGTTATAAATCAATTATAGAGGATATAGAAAATATTGCAAAATGTTTAGATTCTGATTTTAGAGCTAATAATAAATTATCTATATTAAATTTTTTGTTGCAAAAAATAGAGAAATATCCAATTACATGGAAATTTTATACACAACAGCATTTTAAGTTCAACAGAGAATTTGAAGATTTAGTAATTTTTATAGATGAATCAAATATCTATAAAAATGGCTGATCGATGATGTAGTACTGTTGTGATAATAGAATTTACATTATTTGCTTTTATATTGCTTTAAATATAAAATTAAGCCGTCATTCATACTAAAGCTCCTAGGTCACCCATCTATCTATTTATAGGTGGGTGATTTTATTATATTATTAGGAATATAAAACCATGTTAATAATTTCAAAAGAAAAATTATATGATTTAAAATTAGAAAAATATAGAATATATACAAAAGAAGCTGTTAGAGACGGAATAGAATGTTTTTCATCATTAGATGATCTTGATAAATCAGAAGCATTTTGTAGTACTGTTGTGCCTATTAATCATATTAAATATTCAAAAGCTGATAATAAATTCTATTATACAAAAGAAGATTTATCAGATTATGCTGATTGGTATAAAGCACATGTTTTACCAACTATTAAAAAGTTTAAAAAGTACAAATATCATGATAATTGTACATCAGAAGTTGGTGACGGTGTTGGAAAAGTTATAGATGGTTATGGTTGTATAGTTGATGTCTCTGATTTGCCTGCATTTCAAGGTGTTGAAATAAATGAAAATTCAGCTGTATATGAATATAGATTTTACTTAACACTATTTAATAAATATACTATTAAGCAAATCAAATATGACAGACATGATTTATATGATTATAAACTTCAATCATCAAAATTTGATTTAGCTAGTAAGCTTCAAAATTCAGATTTTCTAAAATCAAAAGACTTTAAAATAATCAATTATTTACGAAAAAATAATGAGCTTGTACCAGTTGGAATAATTCTTAAAGAAGATAACACAGAAAAATATAGTGTTGAATATGGTACTGTTTTCATCAATATGAACAATCTTATTGTAATAAATTGGCATTAAATGCTTATTATAATAATAAAATGTTGTATATAAAACTTAGTCATTATAATGACTAAGTTTTTATTTTTAGTTTAAGTTTAATGTAGGAATTTAATGTTATGCCAAAAGTATCAGCAAAGAAAGATCGTGCTAATAATGTGAGCACATATAATGATGAATTTATCAATTCTATTACTCTTAAAAATATTAAAAGCTTTTCAGAACTTAGATCGCTATATACTAAACTGAAAAAAGCGAATGAAATAATGACTGATTTTTATATGACTATATTCTCAGATTATGTCATGTCTATTAATAGTAATTCTGATGATGTATGTATAATACCTGATTTAGATACAGTTAAAAAATATAAGGTACTTACATCAAAAATTCAAAAAGCTTACAATTATATTAGCTTTTTAGTTAATTTTGAAAATCCATTTTCAAATAAATAAGGCATGATAAAATGACAGGTAATACAAATATGCAGCAAATTAGTACTAAAAGCAAAAGTCTTAAGCATGCAATTAAACAATATGAAGTATATAAGAAATTTGTAGATTTGTATAATTCTACAAAAACATTAGATGAATATATCTCTTTCTTAAAGAAAGATTTTGATTCAATGAGTGCTAACACCGTTGAAAAGTACAATGTAATGATACAAGCATATAATATTGGTAATCATGAACCATTATTAACAAATCTTTTTTATAAGTTAACGAATATTGATGAAAATAAAAATAATCTTGCAAGAGAGCTTAAGCTTTTACTTGAGGAATTATGAAAATTACATTAGATAATGTAGGAATCGTAAATCATTGTGATGTTGAATTTGTGCCTGGTTTAAACCTTATTATTGGTCAATCAGGTTCAGGTAAATCGACATTAATGCGAAGTATTCATAATATTGCAACAAATGAATTTTCAGATAGTGATATTTCATTTGGAAAAAATACAATGAATATTGAAATTAATCTTGGTGATGATTCTGTATCGTATACGAGGCATGTAAAGTCAAAAGGTGATAAATTTTATTATACTGTAAATGGAAACAAATATGCTAAAGTTGGTCGATCAGCTGTACAGCAAGCAGCTGATATATTAAAAATAGGCAACCTTGATATTAATGGTGAAGACATTAATTTTAATTTCAATTTACAGTTTTCAACGCCATTTCTAATATTTGGTAGTCAATCAACACTATATAATGTTTTAACATATAGAAGTACATTTGATGTATCATCAATGAATGACTATTATAATACTGATGTTAAATCAAATGCAAATGATATTGCTACAAATGAAAAAGTAAAAGATCATCTTGAGCATGATTTAGAGCAACTAGAATCACAAGAAAAAGAATTTGCACCTATTGAAAAATTATATAGTGATTTAATTGCTTATAAGCATAAATATTCTATGCTGGAAGAGTTGAATAGATATGCTTCAGATAAAAATACATCCATCAATATTGCAAATAAGACACAACAAATTAAGTGTATCACTGATAAAATTGAAAACATTAACAATACAATCAAGTGTCTTTTGGATTTAAATGTAATACTAAACAGTATAAAAAATCAAATTAATATTACAGCTTTACAATGTGATATTGTTTCACTTATAGAAAAAAATTCTGCAACAATTGGTTTAATTTCAACAATAATAGAATTGAATAAGCTAAATATAAAGACAAAAGAACATTTTAATATTAATAAAAAAGTTCGTGCATTAAATAAATGTATTTCAAATTCTATACTTGGAAAAATTAATGCTGATTTTATTGACAGCTTGGCTAAACAAAATAAAAGACTGTTACTAAAAAGTAAATTTAATTCTATTATTGATGTGCTTAGTAATATACAAAATGTAAGTATGTCTAATATAGGCAACCTAATTGAATTGCATCGCAAATATAATGAGCATAAATCAATTAGTGATAAATGTATAAAGCTATCTGAAAAAGAATTGCCGATTAAAGCTGAACTAGCAAAATTTAAAGTATGTCCACTATGTGGCAATCAACTATGTGACAGTTGTTTATGATTTAATGTCAAATAGCAGATAAACCGTTTATAATAAAATTTTGAATTTTTTAGTTGACAGACTAAACAAGTTGTGCTATAATGGCTTTACTTATTGAGCAGGATGACTTGCTCAGTTCATTATAGCACAACTCAGGATGGTTATATGTTTTCGAAACAGCAAATGAGATTTTTTGATAGAGCTGCAACAATCGCTTTGGAGTCGAATTTCGATATATTTCATTTAGGTTGTATTGCTGTATTAAAAAATAAAATTATTGCTGCATCATCTAATAAGCTTAAAACACACCCTATACAAGCTGAATACGATAATTATCGGTATAAATGTGACTTTAGTATAAAAAATATGCACACACTGCATGCTGAGATAGCATGTTTAAATCAAATAAAGCAAGATATTAATTATAAAGATCTAGAGTTGTATATAGTACGTGTAAAAAAGAATGGTGAATATGGTTTAGCTAGACCATGTGCAAGTTGTATGCCATTTATTATAAGTAAAGGAATTAAAAAGATATACTATTCAACAAACTATGGATTTGCAAGTGAAATTCTTAATTGCAAATAATTACATATCTATTATTACATAATGCGTTAATTACTATATATTACTTAACAATTTAATAACATGGAGATTTAGTATTATGACTAAAAGTGAATTTGCTAAGAAAATTAAAAGTGCTCTTAATTTAAAGAATGAAAAAGATGCAAAAGCTGTTATTGATAAAGTTGCTGATGTTATGATGGAAGTGCTTAAAGCTGGCGATGAAGTTAAACTTGGCGAACTTGGTAAATTTATGGTGACTGAACGAGCAGCGCGTAAATGTAGAAATCCACAAACAGGTGAAATAATGGAAGTTCCTGCACGTAAGGCAGTTAAATTTAAACCTGCAATGGCTGCAAAAGTTTTATTTATTGATTAATATTAGTTATTAGAGAGCATATTTCAATGTATATTATACATTGAGCATTGTATAAATCCCTAGGTATTTAATAAATGCTTAGGGATTATTTTTATCTCTAATGGAGAATAGTAATGAATAATGATGAGCTTATTGTTAAATTTAATGAACTTAAAACAAAACACTCTGAATTAACAGCTGAAAAGCTAAAATATGAAGCAAAGCTTGAACAATTAAATACAGATATTAAAACAATTCAGGACAAATATCCTGAATATGATTTATCTACGGTAGAATCAGTTGAAAAAATTATTAGTGATTTAACATCTAAATTAACAGATGAATTGAATTCTATTAATGAGCAATATAATAAGATTAAGGTTTTATAATGCAGAATGTATTTATTATTGGGGATATGCACCTTAAATGTAATTCTCCAGTATCTCGATGTGATAATTATCCAATTACTATTCTAAATAAATTAGAATATTTATCAAATATTGCTAGTCAATATCACTGTAATAAATTTATTCTATTGGGTGATGTATTTGATGCACCATCTACATCATTACCATATCTTGCAGTAGTTATAAATACATTTAAAAGAATACGTGATAAAGGAATTACAGTATACACTATTGTTGGTAATCACGATATTAAAAATAATAGAATGGACACTCTAGAGTCTACTGCATTGGGAATTCTATTAGCAACTGATTACGTAAAACTTGCTCCAAATGAATTACTTATTGATAAAACAATATTTAGATGTTTTAATTACCCAGATGAAATTTGTAAAAAGCAGTCTGATAATTATGAAGTGTGCATAGCTCATAGGTACTACGAATTTTCATTAGATGATTATTCATTAAGTCATGATGATGTTGTTAATTTAAACTATGATACAATGGTTTTAGGTCATTTCCATGCACCTTGTGATACTCAAATTATAGGAAATACAACTTTATATATTCCAGGTTCTTTGTCAAGAAATACATCAGAACCATATAATAAAACGCGAATACCGCGTATATTAATATTTAATTGTACAAAATGTAAAGCAGCTTATTTAGAAGTTGCTTGTAAAAGTGCATCTGAAATATTTGTTGAAAGTTCAGCATCAAATAATCAGCAAATATTTTCTATGAAAGATTTAATTGGATTTATTACGAGTTCATATTCATCATCAGATATGGACATCCGTAGTTATTTTAGCAGCTTACAAATTCCTATTGAATGTAGATCAAAAATAGCTAAATATTTAGATTTAATTGGAGCTTAAAGTATGTGTGAATCTAATAGTATGCATCTTTATTTTAATGGAGATGATTTTACAAATTTCATTTCATTTGCAAAAACAATGAATGCCAGAGCTAAATCAAATTTAGCAAAGATTGCTCTTCTGCATGTAGAGGATAACCAACTAGTATGTAGAGCAATAGATGATACATCTAATTATATTGAGTATAAAGTTGATTTATTTAATAATAGCAATATGATTGACGACTATATTGCTGTATCAATAAATGATTTAATTGCTTTGGTTAAATGTGCTAATAGTGACAAATTTATAATTAGAAAAAATTTATCACAGTATGAATTTAATATTATTGGCGGCGGTTGGTTACCATTTAGAGTTGTTGAAGTTGATACAAGTAAATATATTTTAGATGGCACAGTATCTGAAATTGGTACAATCAATTCAGTTAAATTAAGAAATGCAATTAATTCTGTTGTTGGCTATACGCAAGATTATACATATGCACGCGATATGTATATTCAGTTTAATGAATCAAGTATGACAACAACATCTCGTAGATCATATGTAATTACAAAAGATAAATTTGTTAATATGACTCTACATAGAGATGATGCAAATCTACTAAAATCGTTATTAAAAGATAATTTTGATCTTTCTGTAGAAAAAGTTGAGTCAGCTGTAGAAAAAACTGTATTTATTGGACCTAAATTTAAATATGCTGTAATAACAGCTGATATACCACCAGTTAGTGTAACATATTATGACAAATTAGAAAACTACATTAAAATTGACTGTGATGATTTGTATAAGATATGTGTGTTTGCTGAAGAGTATTCAGCATCAAAAAAGATCCTTGGTGTAACAGTTAAAGATGGTACATTAAAAATATCAGTTAAAAATATATTAGCTGCAAAGCATGTATCATCAATAAAAAGTAAACAGATTGGTACTGTTGAAGATGTTACTAATGAGGCTGAAATTCCGGCGCATGCTTTATTAAAAGTATTAAAATTATTTCAAGATAAAAAGTCAAAAGAGATTAATATCTATATATCTGATGCAATGATAAAAGATAATAATATGCTTATTATCTTTGATGATAACACACAGGCTAACATTGATATATGTAGCCGATAACTTAATAGGAATATAAAGTAAATAGAACTATGGGAAAATCTTTTAAAAAGGAAAATTTTTCTGAGAACAATAATCGCAATAAATCAAATGATTTCAAACGACGAAAGAATCAAATTAAAAATGAACATTCATATGATGAGCTTTCAGAGTATAAAATCCATGGATTTAAAAAAGAAAAAATTCCTAGATAGTTAAATTGCTTATTATTAATAAGTATATATTAACTGATAGTAATCTCTAAGCCTCTTATTCTGTGATTTGAACAATGCTCAAACATGAGATTCAAAAAGACCATAATTCCTGTATGTAACTTAAGTACACAGTTATTTAGGATTATGGCAACCCATAGTGATATGGGTAATTTTTGTGCTTAAAACATTAAATATGTATGAATGTAAAAATAATCATAGCCATATTTACATTATATAAACTATATAAATTTAAAGTAATTGGTAAATATTACAATAGACTTTAATTTTAGAGGTAATAATATGTATATAAAACATGAGCTCACATTTGATGATATGGGCGATTTTTTATGGGGTAATGCGATTGATAATTGGGATTTTGCAACTGAAGAACAACAATTAGCTGCTTGGGACACACTTATAGATGTATTTCAAGATGAAATTCCAGAAGATACAAAAGTTAATGATTTTATTGCATTTGAGTGTGATGATATATTTTCACCTAAAGATGAAGACTATGATGAATCATTAAAGCGAAATAAATTAGAGTCAAGAATTAAAAGACTTGAAAAATTTATGTTACATAAATAATTTAGTGTGATTAGAATTATATTTGGAACACCTACTATTCTAACGAGTAGTCCTTTAACAGCTAGGAGACTTTCTAGAGGTCATTTACTAGTGGGTGATAATCCGGATTGCCAATTAAGGTGATGCATCAGATTTATAAATTATCTTACGAAGGAAATAGACTGTATTTGCGAATGCCTTGTAGCTGATTAAGTTCAGTGAAAAGTTACATGTCCCTGAAGATAATTTAATAATAAAGCCATTACTATAGTAATGGCTTTTCTTTTATATCAAATAATTATCGAATGTAGCTTAATCTGGTAAGAGCATTATTGATAGCCAACAATACTGTGGCAATAAAGGTATAGGTTCAAACCCTATCATCCGATGGCGACGAATGAGTTGCTTCATACTGTTCTAGATCGGTATGACAGTTTGCTAATAACTGAATTAATGATTAGCGATTAAAATCCTAGTGATGACATGCAATCGTCACTAGGATTTATTTTTATATATTGAATGATTATGAACAGAAAATAAATTTTAAATAAAGTTAAATTAAGTTGGCTAGCTACGTATATAATACTAAATAGTACTATTTAAATGAATTATTCATACTATCATTCATCGCGGATTGAATGATAGATTCATTACAGTGACTTCTTGAGCGTGGGTGTAGAACTTTTATTGATACTTCTTAAGGGTTATATACGATAAAACAAATCCCGCAGATTCAATACAAGCAAATAAGATCATTAAAGTGATCGAATCCATAAGACAATATGGTAGAGCCAAATATAGTAGGTAATGATTTACGCAACAGAAAATTTTATTATTGCGATAGTAAAGTTCAGTGATTTATTTCAGTCTTAAGCGAAATAAATTGTGTGCCGTCTGTTTGTGGAATTACTGAAGTGGCTCATAATAATACCATGTCGAACTGGCGTCCTTGGTCAGCTGTCCTGAAGGTGTCGATAAAAATATAGTAGGAAAAATTTTAAAAATCTTTTTAAAAATAATCATAATAACTATAATAATCATAATAATTATAATCTTAATAACGATAATCATAATAATCATAATTATGATCATTATATTAATGATGTAATTAATGGTTAGAACTTTGAGCTGTATCTTTTGCTGATTCACTGAATCTTAATTTGCAAATTATGATCTAAGTGCTAAACATAAATTTCGAAATTCTTAACCTGATCGAAACAATAACTTCGCTGATTTCCTGTACTTTGATTTGCCGGGTTATCATACCTGAGAAGCATCATTGTGGGTTACTTTAATCGTTGGATTAGAGAGTAGCATAAGCACATTCACATGCAGTCAACTTGTGGTACATAATGTGTGTTTGTATGTTTAATAAATGATCAAAATTTAAATTGGTGATTTAAAAAATTTTTGAATGCATTTATTAAGAGAACATTTATGAGAAGAATTTTATTGAAACAAATTTTATTTTATTGAGTATGTTATTGTTAAATAGTTTGTTATTATTATTGTTATTTCAATCTTATAATAATAATAATAATAATAATAATAATAATAATAATAATAATAATAATAATAATAATAATAATAATAATAATAATAATAATAATAATAATAATAATAATAATAATAATAATAATTAATTTATTTTATTTATTATATATATAATATATTATTTATTTTATTATAATGAAATTCAATTATCATATTCATTTATACAAAAGTACAGTTTAGCGGCGTTGCCGCGTTACATAACACTTGTATCATTCAATTTAAATTGAATAAATACTCACTCTTAATAAATGAAAATTTTTGTGAAACTCCGCGATTATTTGGTTGTAAGTCTAAGAAAATTGCAGTTTATTTGTATATTTTAATAATAAATAGTTCATTTATTTTAGTAATTTACATTTAAATTTATTGGAGATTACAGCAGATGTTCACAGTAGATTACAATTATTTCGTAGATCATTCATTCTTCTCTGATTATTCTATTTCATATATGCCCGGTTTAAAAGTTAAAGATATGAACTCAGTAAAAGTTGTTATTAATGTAGACACAAAAACAGCTTATGTATATTGGGAATAATCAATTATGAATTTAATGATTGATCAGACATTAGAAAATAATATAACCGATTTATTAATAAAATATCGAGGGATTCAATCATCTATTAAAACTGTAAAAGAATCAATTTCTGATATAAATCAAACACTTTCTATATTAGAGTCTGAGCGAGATACATTAAAACTTTGTAAACCAATTATTGATGATATTATTAGTAAATTTTCTATCTCTCTTCTCAAGAAGTTAGAAGACTTATTGACAATTGGTTTGAAAAAGATTTTTTATGATAGGAATTATTCTATACAGATTAATGTAGTTGATAAACGTAATTCTAAATGTGTTGAATTGTTGTTAAATGATAATGGAAATCTTTTACCAGTTAAAGATTCTAACATAGCTGGCGGTATATTAGTTGTTATTGCATCTATTATTCAGATTTTCTTTATTATAAATTTACCCACAGTGTCTAAATACTTATTCTTAGATGAACAATTTAGTCAGCTGTCAAAACAATATGTTCCAACATTTATGGAATTTCTTCATACATTATGTGATGAAACAAATTTGTCTATTGTACTTATTACACATGATAATAAGTTTATAGAATACGGCGATAGAATCTATATTGCAGATAAAGGCAAATTTACATTACAGGAATCTGTATTGACTAATGCAGGTTAAAATATGGATCTCACAAGCTATTTTAACTCACTCCCAAAGATCGATTTATTGTACAATAAATATGCCACATTCTCACATTTCAATGGTAACCCATATAAACTTATTACTGGTTACGAAGTCTTCAAAAATAGCGAATTAGACCCGTTTATGAGGCAATTTGTAATTGACCAGGGTAAGTGCATTGTGATGCCAAATATACTGAATTCTGAGGTAATTGGGTTTGTAGTTAGATCAATATCTCAGAAGCAATTTAGAAATTATACAAAATGCAATTATATTCCTTATGGTGCTGGTGTAAATAAAAAACAATTTTATCAACCATGGATAATTGTAGAATCTGCTTTAGATTCAGATTTTTTAAGAACATTTTATCCATTTGTAATAGCTACAAATGGTGTATCTGTTTCAGCTAATTGTTTAAATTTTATAAAAGGCACATGTTCAACATGTTATTGTGCATTTGATAATGACGATGCTGGCGAAAATGCGTTTCATAATCTGTGTTATAAACATTCTGGAAAAGATTTTCATATTAAGCGTTTAAAACCACCTATATCGTTAGATGGTAAACCTCTTAAAGACTTTGGTGAAATTCTTGATTGTTTACATAATGGTAATATTGAAGATTACGATTATTATGTATCTTTAATTAAATGTCTTATGCTAAATGTTTAGTTTAGCTGATATGCTTTGTATATTATAATAGTAAATACAAATATAGCATAATAACAATTATATTGGAGACATATATTATATTATGGCAAGAACAAAATCAAGTAGTCCAAAACAGGTAATCCCAAAGTCAGAAGAATTTGTTACAGATGGTAAACCTAATAAGTTTTGCTGGGATTATATTGAAACATTGGCAAAAGTAGTTGTTGCAAAGTATTTTGCAAAATATTTTACTTTATTCGATAAAGATGACTTAGTTTCATTGGCTATTACAGATGCAGTGTCTTTTTTTCAAAAGACGATTGATTCTGGTGCATATAAAAATATGCAAAATGTTCGTAATGTCTTATTCACACGAATAAGAAATACATTATCGAATTTCATTTTCAGATCAAATAAGCTAGTAAGTACTGACGATGAAATTTTAGATCTTGTTGTTGTATATCCTAAAACAAATAGTATAAAGCACGATGTTCTCGACTTGCAAGATCTTTCTATTAATTCAATAGACGATTTCAGGACAATATCATTAAAAGCTTGGAATCTTTATAAGCCAAATGCTAAGAATGTAAAATATACTATTAATGATTCAAATAATTCAATTAATGATTGGGCAACTTATTCAGAGGTTAAAAATATGAAATCACCATGCGATTTATTATCAATATATGACTATTATACTGAAGATCAAATTGAAAATCTTGCAAATAAATTAGATTCTATTTCAGGTCAAAATTATTTTAATACATTATATCAATTACTTGGTGATAAATTTTTAGCATTCTTAGATGTGTTTCAGGAAGATAAGCTAGATATTCCATCAACAACATTAGTAAAAAATCTTTTGATTGATGATGAAGTTATTGCTGATTATTCAGATGGATTAACAATTTCAGAATTAGCTAATAAGTATGGTAAATCTGAAAGTTCAATTAAACGAATTTTAAATTCACAAGAAATTATTTAATACGGATTACATTTATTATGAGTAATGATGCTAATGTTAAAGATGATAACATTTCTCAGATTGTAAAAGTCGAGCATAAAAAGAATGATTCTGCATTTGATGTAATTGATGCAGCTGTTGTTGCAGATATTCCAGTTGAACTGTCAAGCAATTTAACATTATTAGCTAGAAAGCTTACATCATATCTTTCATATTATTCAGCTGCATCTTTAACACGATTAAATACATTAAATAAGTTTATTTCAGCCGCTGAAGATCGCTTATATAATGTAAATGTAGACAAGCTTGATATTAAAGAGCTTAATGCACGTTATAAAGAAGCAAAGAAGGCACAGGCTGAAATTATGACTATTTGCGGTCAAGTTTCAAAGCAAGCTGTTGATACTGATAATACAGCACGTATGGATGAAGTTTATAATCTTCTTAAAGGCTTAAGTAATCAAACACTTCTTGAATTAAAGAATGCTTTAACTGATACAGAAGATGATGATACATCAGAATAATTATATGATTATAAAATGATTGCAGATTTAATTGATGATAAATTACATATTAGATTAATAACACGAAATGTTATGTCTGTATATTCAACTGATAGTAAATATACAGACGATTTTATTTTAAAGCTTAAGCACTCATTTTATACTATTAACTATTCAGATAAACAATCATATTCAAATACATTTATTGCATATTTAGTAAGAGATTACAATAAATATAAAAATATATTTCGGTACATCAGTAAGTATTATAACATTAAAAAATTTACTGAGTACTTGAACTTTTTTGATAAAAATCATTTGTTGTGGTTGCATTTTTCTGATTTATCAGATGATGATTTGTGTCTTATTGAATGTTTAATATTATTACTTTCAAATAAACAGATTATCATTCTTGATTATTTTGATGATAGACCATTTGCATCACAGATGATGTCTTTACTATTCAAAATAGGATTAGAAGACAAATTAATTATATATCCATGTAAAGATGTAAACTTTGGTATAAATAATTCTACATGTCAATGCTTTGTACAATCGGTTGATTCAGTTAAAATACAAACTAGATTTTTAGATCATTATCTTTCTGAACAGTTAAATTCTGAAATTCATTATACTTCATATCACCCAGCTATTTATAATAGTACTAATAACTATATTATTCCACAAAAATATTCATACACACTATATGAAATTATTTTGATAATAATGTTCAGTATCAAAATGATATGCATAAAAATTTTTAATTGGAGGTATGAAATATAATGTCGCTTGATTATACCCGTGATTATTCAAATCACGTTTTATTAGACAATAAAGCAAAATATAGCAAAATATACAAACTACCAACTGAATCTGATGCAGCTGATATTGAAAAAGGTGATATACTTTTACTTCAAACACCATGCGGTAAATGGGGATTATTTATTGCATTATCAGCTGCAGATGAAGACGGTACACTTCATTTAGCTAAATATTCAGATCAAGAATTTATATCATTTGATGGTTATCTTGAAGAAAATGCATCGAGTTCAATCACAACAATAGGAAATTGTGGTTGTACTTAATTATATAACTTGGTGGTATTTATGGTGTATACATAGGGTATATGACATATATACTAACAAACAATGGAGAATAAACTATGACAGTTTCAAATGCAGAGTATTGTGGTTTTCTTAATGAATGTGAGTGCTTAATTTCAACAATTAAGACTTATATTGAATTTGAAGACCATTTATCAGGCTATCTTAGTGTTGATGAAAATGATGAAGATGGAAACATTACTAAACTTGCTCCAATGTCAAAAGAGCATTTTGTTACATTAAAAGATACTTCACGTAAAATTAGTTCATACGCCGATAGATTAAATACACTACTTAATAAATTTGAGCCAATGATAAATTCTGTCGCTAGATAATAAAATTATTTACCATTAAGTCCTAGATGATGTATATAAAATATATTTGTCTAGGACTTTTAATTTATTAATTACATTAGAGTTATAAAGATGATTCAAATAGTAAAATCTTTACTTGGAAATTCAGACACAGAATTTTATAACGAGCTTCAAATTATTCTTGCAAAAGAGAATAGTAATATTTTATCACCTGATGAGAGAGATGTATTTAATTATTTAAGCAAAGAATTTGACCACAATAAACAATTTCCAACAGCTGAAATTTTCTTATTAAAGTTTCCACAGTATAGAAATCAGCTAGATGAATTTGAAGCTTTTTCAATTTCTGATTTTCGATATTATAGAAAACAATTTATAACGAAACATCAGAATATAAATAAATCAAAGCTATTATATAAATTAGCAACTGAAGCCGCCGTAGATGGTATTTCACCAGAGATGGCTGAAACTATTCGTAAGCATGCAAATTTTGAAACGGTTGCTGAAGAAGAGCACTTGTCTTTTCGTGAAAAATATACTAAGAATATGAAGGATAGTGCTGGCTTAAAAACTTTTGTAGATCAAATTGATGATGATATTAGTTCAATTCCAAAAGGCGCTATGTGTACGTTAGCAGGCTTTACAGGATCATTTAAATGTGTTTCAGAAAATGAACGTATTTTAACAAACCGTGGAATGTTAACTATTAAAGAAATTTATAATATTGGTGTAAATTCTGATTTAATGGTTCAATCTGAATATGGTTTTAAAAAGTTAATTGCAGTTCATGATGAAGGACATAAAGATTCCTATATAATTTCAATTAATGGTATACCTGTTGAAACATCACCTGTACATAAATTTAGAGTTTTAACCGATAATGGCGAATTAGTTTGGAAAGAAGCTAAACATTTACAAATCGGTGATAAAATAGCACAATCTCTTAAAGAATCTAATCATACAGGTATTGATGATGATCCTGATTTTTGGAGATTATACGGTCAAATGTGCGGCGATGGTGGTCATACAAGTGATACATATTATTTATGCGGTGCATGCGATACATTAGATCAAATAGAATCAGAGAGATTATTTAGTAAATACTTTACTAAGTATTCAAAAACAATTTCAGCACCAAGAAAATATGATCATAAGTCACTCTTTAATTTAAGAGCATATAATAAATATGCTACTAGAGATGAACTAAAAGATTTTATTGGTAAAACATCAAAGACAAAAGTATTTCCAAATAAATTATATTATCTTAGCAGAGAATGTTGGAAAGCTTTTATTGTTGGTCTATATGAGACTGATGGTTGCTCAGGAAATAGTAATCTTGGATTTACATTATCAAATAAACAATTTTTAGTTTGCTTAAGTAGACTTTTATCAGGTATGGGAATTTCTTCAACATTACATCATCAAGTCAGCGATGCTTATCATTTATCTATTACAGATGCTACATCAAGAAATAGATTTATTAGTATTGTGAAGAATGTAACATTTAAAGCAAATAAAAATGAAATTATTGATCCTATTAAATATACTAATAGACCATTTCCAACACGTAGTCAATTTTTAAAAGTTAAAAATGATAAAAAGTTACTTTTAAATAGACAAGACTACAAGCTATTTGGTAGATTTGGTACATCACATAGCAACTGTTGCTTTGAAAAAATTAAGCAAGTTTGCAAAAATTATCCAATATTTTTAGAATCAGATTATTTCAACGAGATTTTAAGCGCTGAATTAACATGGCAACCAGTTACTAATATTGAACAGTCCAGTTGTTATATGTATGATTTAACTGTTGAAGGTTCACCAACATACCTATTAAACGGCTTTGTTACACATAATACAACATGGGCTGTAAATATGGCTGTAAAAAATGCTCTTGAAGGTAAGAACATTGCATACATTTCATTAGAGGTTGCTGAAGATCAGCTTGAATACTCTATATTAAGTCTATTTTCAAATGATAATCGTTTTACAAGAATGGGTTATCATCCAATTGAACATCAGAAAATTAGACAAAATAAATTGTATGAAGACGAATTAAACTTTTTATGTGATGTATTAGAACCAGAATATCAGAAGTCAATTGCACCAAATTTCCATATAATAGATCGATCTAGATTTAAGACATATTCAGAGAGCGAATTTATCGATATACTTTATCAGCTAGATGATGAAAAACCAATTGATGCTGTATTTGTAGATCATGTTGGTGAACTTGCATTAAGAAGCCCATTATATAATGGTAATAACACAGGCGCTATTATTAATAAATATGTATCATTTTTTGGTGAGTTAACAGTAGATTTTAGACAAAATAAAAATCAAAAAAGACAAGTAACGATGGTATTGCTAGCTCAGACAAATAGATCTGGTTATAAAGCTGCAGCCACATCATTTAGAAAATTATCATTAGTAACAAGACCAAATGATAAAAATAAATCACTTAATACACAAGTAGAAGGTTATAATTTAACGGCTCTATCAGATTCAAATGAGCTTGAACGATTTTCATCTATTGTAATGACTGTATTTGCAAATGATGATATGAAGATTGCAAAACAAGCTTATGTACAAGTACTTAAAACACGATATGGACAAAATGTTCCACCTACACCTGTTGACATTGAGCCTGAAGTATATTCATTTGGTGGCGATGCATCTGTAGATGAGTCTGAATTATCAGCTGATTTAGTAGATTCACTTGCTTCATGTGAAATTTCACAAAAGTCAGCAGGCACAAATATTATTTCAGATTTAGATGATGATATTTTTGGTTTATAGTTCATTATAGTATATTATAGACGTATATAATACATGTAGACTTTACAGCTAAGTTTTATTGGAGCATATAAGTATGGCAAAAGTTAAAGAAGAAAAAACTACTAAAACAAAGAAATCAGACTTTACTTCATTATATTCTGAATTGATGGATTTAACCACAAAAGAAGAGACATTTTGGCCTAGCGGAAGCATTATTTTTGACTCCATTGTATCAAATGGCCGTGGAATTCCTGAAGGCACATTTATTGAAATTGCATCTGAATCTGGTTGTGGCAAATCTACAATGTGTTTACATATTTCAAAGAAATACTGTTCACAGGGCAAACGAGTAATTTACATTGACACTGAATCAGGTTTAAATGGAAATCAGATTGATTGTTTTGGAATGAGACAGTATGTTGATGATATGTTGTTCATTCCTGTACGTTTACAGACATATGGTGAAGTTGATGATTTTCTTTGTAAAGTAATTAATGATCCTGATGTAGCACTTATTATTTATGACAGTATCACAGCAACAGTTCCAGCAAGATTAACTGAAAAGAATGTAGACGAAATGAATGAGCCTGGTGTTGCTGCGCGTGCACAGTCAAATTTCATGCAGAAGTTTAAAGCAAGATTTAAGAATTCAAATAAAACTGTAATATTTGTAAATCAGCTAAGAACAAAGATTGCAATGGGATATGGACAAGTAACAAAATTAGCACAAGCAGGCGGTCAGGCACTTGGCTATTATATGGATGTTCGAGTTATGCTTAAAAAAATAAAAATGCTTGAACAAACATTAGAGGGCTATGAAAAACCTGTACCTTATGGAGCTGATCTTGCAATTTGGACTGATAAAAACAGATACGCACGTCCAATGTTGAAAAAGATAATTTCAATACATTTTGGTAAAGGTATTTCAAATGCTGGCGCTATTCGTCAGGTGCTTGAATATCATCATGTTGTTGAACGAGTTCCACGAAAAGGTTGGAATGTTAAATATCAAGGTGAAGATGTTTTAGTACCTAAAGATGATCTTGAAACATTTATTAAAGATCATTTTGAATACTTTGCAGAAGTTGCTGATAGTTTAGGTGGAATCGCATTAATTCCAAATGAAGATGATGAGGTTGTAGATTCAGCTGCTGAATTATCACAAGATGTAACATATGATCCAGATGATGTTGAAGAACAAGATGATTCATCTGATGAATAGTTAAAAATAAAATATAATATAAATCCCTATATAGATTATCAATTATCTATATAGGGATTACTATTATATAACGAGGTCAGCTTATGGCTTACAAAGACAATAATAAATTTGCACCAGAAGACTTTGCATCAATAGAAGTTATTGATGAATGGTGGTCAAAATATACTAAAAATAATAAAGAAAAAGATTCTGATGGTTATACACCATTAGGTGCAGCTGTATTAAATAGTGCACCTTTAGAATGTATTGCCCATATAATGGAGTTATATACTTTTAATAAACCTAAAACTAATGATAAAAGCAATCCATTTATTGATGTTGATAATGATATAAGTAAAGGTAGATCACCAATTGGTGTTGCATGTCTTGCAATGAATGCTGATGCTGTAGATGTACTTAGATCTAATTATTATGAGTATATTTTAAAAGATGAAGATGGTAACCAAATCCCAAAGCTAGATCATTATGGTGATCCTATTAATGCTGATGAATATATTATGTATACTTCTGTTCCATTATGGAATGAATATACTAAAGAAAGCTATAAATATAATAAAGTAAACCAGATAACTAAAGGATTTGGCCCAAAATTTCCGCCACAGCAATTTCCTGGTGATTTACATTATAAAAATTGTGATGATAAAAACGAAGCTGATCGGCTATATGCTGCAGCTTTACCAAAAGCTGATATTTTAATTAAACTTATTCCAAAAGTACCTGAAGGTTCTATAAAACCTAATTATAATGACATTACAGATGATAATGGAAATACATTAATCTTATTAGCTTGCGTTGCTGATTGTCATGAGTCTGTAGTACATCTTCGTAAGAATTGTGGTCATTTTAATGATATAAGTACTATTGATGATGATGATCCGGATCAAATTTTTATAAAGAATAATGATGATTTATCTGCATTTGATGTTGCACTAGAATCACAAGACACTGATCTTTTACCGCTATTACTCGATGGTCAAGTCCCAAGTCATGACTTTATTGATAAATTATTAGAAGTGTATTTTCATGAAAAAGCTAATAGAAAGATTAATAAAGTTTTAATTACACTTGTTACTGCTGAGCATATATATGATTATTATGTAAAAGCAGACAAAGAAGATGGTACAGAAGACAAATATGAATATGGCTATCCTGGTGATCAAGACTATATAAAATATTATATAATAGAATATATAGAAAAAGAGAATAAAACAAACTTATTCAATTTATTATTACCAAAGTATAATGATTCAGAAACCTGTTATGCGGTGCATCTAACAGAGTTTTTTGAAAAAAAGTGTAAACGTATAATTGCATTTTTATACAGAAAGTCATATATACCATTTAATATATCAGATCAGACAAATAAACTTAATACATTATTAAATTTTCATAGTAGTATTTTATATGCTGAAATAGTTAAGTTATTATATGATAGTCATGATGTTTCACTTCAGCTTATTTGTGATATTAGTGATAATATAAAAAGAAATAAGTGCATAGATAAAATATTTACTGGTGAATATAATAAGCATCTATTTATAGAGCTATTAAAAATAATCTCTAATAATACAAATGATGATATATTGGACCAGTATACTGATATACTTACTCATTTATATAATAATGGCAATAATGGCTATTTTACACTTAATAATATTGCTGAATTACAAGATGATCAATCTCTTGGTAAACCAGAAAAATTCTTATTTAATATTATTTATAAATTAGTTGGAAATGATATTGCTATTATAGAATCAAGCATTAATAGTACATATGATACATTTAAAGTTAATTACTGTATATATCTGTATACAGATAATAAAATTATAATTAATGATATTATTAGCTCATCATGTTCACCTGAATTTAAGTGTACTATAATTAATACATTATATAATGGTGAAAATTTAAAACTAGATGATATATATTATATATATAATCATTATAATGATACATTATCTGGTTTACATAATGATTTGAAACCATTAATTGGCTATATGAAATATTGTGAAAATGATAGCATAACATCAGACTTCTTCTGGGCATACGACTTTAGCAATCATATTTCAGCTAATTGGCATAGTCCATCTACATCATATGTAGACATACCACCTATTACATATGATATATTAAAAACTATACCATCTACTAGATACAAACAAGCTAAAATTGTTGATGCCACTGATTCAGTTCCTCAAAGAAATCCAAATAAATTTAGATTAGGCGTATATAATTATAAGCCAGAATTTGAGATTGATTCTGTATATAATGCAACTAGCAATCGGAATGCTATGATTGTTGCTTTTGGTTCTGATATTAATAGTGTTAATGATAATATTACTACTAATATACCAGTACAAAGTGATAATAACGAATTATATTCTATAGAATCAGGAACATATTTAGATAGACCTGTTAAAATTATAAACTGGGTAATAACAAATTCATTATATGCAGCATTAAATAATCAGCTATGCTATAGTAAAAAATCTGATGAATTACCTGTTATAAATTCAATTCAGTTTAAAAATGATGTCTATTCAGACATAATAGATGTATCATTACCTGCATTAGGCAATAAAATAACAGCTGTAAGTGGTACTCATTGGAATTTACCATCAGTTTCATGTGGTCTATATACTGATAGTGATGGAATTAAATATAATGCTACTGGTTGGAAGATTGGATCAACAAATTATAATTTTAATGATGAATATGTATTTAATGATAGTAATGCTGTTGCACAACTTGAATTTGAAAAAGCTACAGTTACATTAACATATCAGAAATCAAATTATGCTACTTTAGATTTTATTTTACCAACTGCTGCACAAGCACAAAGTGGCGATTCAATTACATTAGCAACATTTAGTAGTCAATATTATTATAATACATCTGGTATAAAATTTGAAGCTAAAAAATGGACTATAAATGGTGAACAATATAATCCAGGTTCTTCATATCATATCTTTGATAATACAATAGCTGAACTAAAATGTGATATAGCCAGTGTTACATTAACATATACAAAACCAGCAGATGTTACATTATATAATGAATCAGGTAGTGTTGTTAGTTGGCCAGCTGCTATACCAGCATATAGTGGTGATTCAATTACATTAACAACATTATCTAATACATATTATAATGCAGATAGAACAAAGACATATACTTTATCTTGTTGGAAGATTGGATCAACAAATTATAATTTTGGAGATACTTATATTCTTAAAGATGATATAACAGCCGCTTTACAATACATTGAAGCTACTATTACTGTTGGTATTGTATGCTCTGTCTCATCAGAGACTATTATAGAAGGCGTGCACTTTACACGTACATTTAAGCTATCACATAAACCAACAGCAAATGTTATATTAAATATTAATTCAAATGTTGCTAATAATAGATTATATATTGGTAATTCAGTATCATCAACAACTAATTCAATATCATTAACATTTACAACATTAAATTGGGATAGTGAGCAAATAGTATATTTTAGAGCTAAAGATGATTCTGATGTAAACGGTGACATTACTGGTACTGTTAGTATTCAAGCAAATAGCACTAGCGATAACAGATATAATGGTTTAACTAGATCATTTAGTGTTACAGTAAAAGATAATGACTCTGCAGTTGTTGAACATATTGGTACACCTGCATTTGAGTCTGGATCATTTGCAATTAAATTTATAGAAGACAGCGATGAATATCAGGCTTGGGAAGAAACAAAAAATATAATTAAAATTAAAGACCAATGGGATAGTGCTTATCGAAATGGTTATTGTGTACAGCATATTCCAAAATCACCATATTGGACAACATCTAATAAAGTTTTTAATTATGATTTATTATATAATGACAATTTAGACGATTAACCTTATTATTTAGAAAATGAGTTATATATGCAAAGAAGTGAAGTATACTATAAATTTATATTCCCTGATTATAATAATCTTAGTAATAACGGCAATAATTTTGTTCTAAATAGTGATGGTGTAGATCAGAAAGGCGAAGTTAGAGCTTTATGTAATGAGTGTCCATCTCGTGTAATTACGTATGATCAGTTAACATCAGCTAATCCAGTTTCTATGTATACTAATGGAACTAACGATTGGACATCTGAGAAAAAAGATACAATAAAAAAATTTGTAGATTATTGGAAAGATTTACCAAAATATTTTAGTCTTAGAAATTACTGGGATCACGATCCACCACAAACAGGTGGTATGTCGTTAATAGTATCACATTCACCAGAAGTTGGTTTAACGTCCACTATGTGGACAAAATTTGATAGCAATGACATACAAAATTATAGTGGAGAAAGAAAAATAGTATATTGTTCGCTCATGATATCATCAGGCGATTTTTATTATAGTTTTACTTTACCAGAAGAAGTAATAAGCAAATCTAATTTACGAAATAAAATTGTTCATGAACATTTTCATAGCAGTTGGTATATGTCTGCCACTTGGAAATACTTTATGTTTAAAGTATCTGCCGCTTTAAAAAAAGCTTTTGATACAAGTGCATCAACTTATCCAATTGGTAAAGGTATTACAAAACAAAGTCCAGCTGGAAATTCTGAGCGACGTGTATTCACACAATCATATTTTGACATTCCTGGTTGTCAGTATGGCGATCAAGCTGGTACTTTTGGCTATGCTTATTGGGAAGATAGCGATGGTAATACATATACTGTTAGTGAAATTTGCTATAAAGAGACTGCTAGTAGTGAAGCCATTGCTTATGATGACAGTGAACCAATTATACCAGATATTAGTAGTGCTACATATAAAACTATATCAGATACATATTTAAATGCTAATCTAGGTGAAAGAAAATTACAAATAATACCAGCTGACAATAATCGTGGCTATTTTAAAAAAATTAGTACTACTACCAGTACTGGTAGTACAACTTTTGAAGCTGATACAAATACACCACTTATAAGATATAAAATTTCATACAGCACTGATGATGCTAAAAAATATGGTTCTCAAGATACTACGACAGCTACATTTACATTAAACGGATCTACAAAAACTAGAACCGTTAAACGAGTTTTTGCTATAGAAGAGGCTTCACAATTTTCTGAAGATCTTAAGCATGACTTTATAGATTTAGAGGCAACAAGACGAATTTTATATTATGATGATACTCATAATAGTAGTACTCAGCTAAAATATATAAATAATAACATTACTAATTATATTAGTATAACACCTATTAAAGATATTCCAAAAGTAGTTCCAGCTATACCAGACACAGGTGGAGGCCAGGCTAATATTGTTAATTATATTGCATGGAATACACTTAACCCTAATAATAGTAGCTATTCTATAACACATGCTAAAGCTGTTTTAGATTTATTAAAAAATTCCGGTATAGAATTTACTTATTCTTCTATGGGATATTCTAGTATAAATACAAAAATTTCATATGAACCACCAGATGAATATAAAGCTAATACAGGTTGTCCACCACTTCAAATACCATATAATTTACTAAGATATTGTTTAAATGATAGACCACCATTCACAGATTGTGAGACTGTATTAGTTATGTGGGTTGCTAATGGTGATCCTAATAATATTTCTGATAGTGATCCACAGAAATTAAAAAAGTTACATGCTCTTGATTGGCAGCAATATGCAATACCAATTTCAATGAGATGCTGTTTTAAAGACACTACAAAAAAAGATACGTGCACTAGTAGTCAAAATAATGGTCCACATAAACATATCCATGATAGATTTTTTATATCATATCCTTTTTATCAAAGTGTTCCATATACATATGCTAGTGATGGCAACACTAATATGTTAAAATATCAGTTTTATATTCGTGCAAATGAGAGATACAATAAAAATAAGCTTGATAAGGAATCTTTATTTGTGAAAGATTTAATTGACTACTCACAAGATTACATAGTCTCATTTCATAAAACAGACTATAAAGATGGCTCACTTAGCACTAATAATAGCAGCTTTTTTGACATTCAAAAGTTTCTTTTTAAGAAGCTTGGCACTTGTGCATCATTATATGTTAGAAAAAAATATTATAATGTTAGCAGTAGTTATGCAGCTTTATCATATAGAAAATTTGCAGCACAGGTAAGCTATCTTTATATACCTAATAATCTTTATAAGATTACAGATGATTTTAGTGATGAGGCTTATATACTTAATAAAAATAATAATGCTAAATTTATCCCTTCACAAGCTAAAGTAGATCAAAGTTCAAATTATTATTTTTCAGGAAGTCAATTTAGTAATTGGAATCCTGCATATGAAAATTTTTGGGAGCCAATTAATGATACTAAAATATGTGCCGTTTATGATAATTATTTTGTAGCTATATTTAATAAAACTAATAATATTGACACAATTACAGGCAGTATTTCATTAATTAATGCTACTAGTTTAAGAGCTTGTTTACAAAATAGAGCCTCAAGCTATACTTGGGATAACTTATATATTTCAACTTTTGGCATATCACCATATAATATTTATGAAGCACAATGCTATTTATTTAATAGTAACTCAGATGATAAATGTCATGTATTTCCACTTGGTTTATTAAATAATTATATAAAAATAACTCGTATTAATGGTGGTAATACTATTGAAGAAACTTATGGTACATCACATAACAAAGTTATCGTTGGTTTTAAGCAAATGTATGATTATGATTATAGTGACATGTATCATTTTCATTATGAATATGATTCAGCTACAAATACTTATATGTATAAACCAGTGCGTTTTATATATAATTTTAATGCTAGTACTGCTGGTAATGCAATATTTGATGAATCATTATTACCAGCACCAACAGTTACAGCATATGTAATGAATTATCCTTGATAATATCAATATGCTATATATAATTAATTTATTATGCTTAAATTAAATAAGTTATAGGTAAAATAAATGAGTCTTAAATCATTTTTCAAAAATATGTTCGGTTTATCATCACGAGTAGAGGTTGTTAAAGATACTAATGATGCTAGAGATGATAAACTTGAAAACATATTTTTGAATAGAGATAACAATATAATATCCTCTCTACGAGCACTTTCAAATGATCGTCTTTCAAAGATTAAAGACTATCGTGAAATGTTAAAAGATGGTGTCACACTTTCAGCAGTTGAACTTATATCTGAAGATGCTTCATTAATAGATCAAGATACTGGATTAGCTGCATGGGTTGAATCTGCTGATAATCCAGATTTTGCTGAAATGATGACATCATTTTTAAAAAATAAATTTAAGATTAATGATATTATATATCCGCTTGCATTTAATATCGTTACTTTTGGCGAATGCTATGTAAATACAAATTATTCAAATATTGAGTATAGAAAAGAATACTCAGTTGGTGATTACTTTACAATGGCTGAACCAGAAGATGTTGTTCATATTTATAAATATGGTGTTCCACTCGGTTATCTTGTAAGCAGTACTAAAGACGCTAGCAATACAGATAAGCTTTTGCCTGAAAGATCATATATTCACTTTATATCAGACCGTGCTAATAGAGAATATATTGATGCAAGCTCAGATTCATATATTCAATATGGATCCTCATTTCTTGAAGCTGCAAGACAATATTATAAACAGCGTCAGCTATTAGATGATTTACTTATATTAGCACGTTTAACACGTAGTTCATTTTATCGTTTATTTTCTGTAGATGTTGGTTCTGCATCTTCACAAGATACAGCACGAATGATTCGTGAATTAAAAACTGCAGTTTCATCAAAGCAATCAATTAATGTTAGTACTGAAGTTTTTAGCTCACGATCCTCACCAATATTAACTGGTGGCAATGTTTATTTTCCAGTAAGAAATGGACAGGGCGCTGTTACAGTTCAGGAAGTTGGCGGTGAAGTCAATGTAAATGCACTTGCTGATATTGATTATTTCGATGATCGTTATTATGGTGCATTAAAAGTTCCTAAACAATTTTTAGGACAGTCTGATGAAGCACCTGGTGGAATTGGTGACACAACATTAACACAGCTTGATATTCGTTATGCAAGAACTGTTAAACGATGTCAACGTATTATTAAATCTGGTTTAAGAGATTTAATATATTGGTACTGTTCAATTCATAATATATTACCACCAAGCTTCACCGTTGAAATGCCACGCATTCTTACAGCTGAAGATACTCGTTTATCAGACATTCAAAAAGCTGAAATTGAAACTACAACTTCAATTCTTGATCTTATTAAGAATGTTGATGAAAATATATTTGAGAATTCAGATAAGTCAAAGCTAATTGCTGCATTATTGAATCGTATATCAAATGATGAAGATATTATAGATTCACTTAATCTTCATAAGTTAACAAAACCTGAAGATAATTCTGGTAATAGTGAAGATTCTGAATCTGATAATTCTGGTGGTGAAGAACCTGAAACATCTGAAGATGATTTTGATTTTAATATGTAATTAATTATAGGTAAGTACATGAGAAGTAAATATATGAAAAGAAATATTTTAGAAAATCGTATAGCAAGACTAGAACGAGCATTTAATGTTAAAAATGAAAATGAACAGTCTGATCATGATTTACGCGAAATTATTTATAATAGTTTAGCTGATGGACATATT
>Ga0310691_10001874_pt1 | contig 30147 bp, 50 predicted proteins | sample 176DNAGHGlowgp2_FD_203887 | JGI IMG/M metagenome (GOLD analysis project Ga0310691, IMG submission 203887) | Sheep rumen microbial communities from Palmerston North, Manawatu-Wanganui, New Zealand - 1766 DNA GHGlow gp2 (v2) (version 2) | ecosystem: Host-associated > Mammals > Digestive system >... | reverse complement strand
CCACCACGGCGCACGGAACGAAAAAATCATTTTTTTCGAAAAAATCGGATTTGAGGAAAGAAAAAAGGACGCACCGTAAAATTACTTTATAAATACACAAAACCCGCTAAAAACGGGAAATTTGGGGCTTTGAGAGGGACTTGCAGGGTAATGTCGGACACAGAAAACCGCAGAAAAGAGCTTGATAACATATTTCGGAACATAGACGAGGGCGAAAAACAGCTCTTGTCGCCGCTGATAGACGAGGTCGTTTTTCTCGAAATGCGTATGGCCGAATTAAAGCGGCTTCCGTTCGTAGCGGTGAACCCGAAGAACCCTGCGCTCCAAAAGACGACAAGTGCGGCAAAGCTCTACAAGGAGTGCTCGCAGTCATATATGAACGCAATACGAATACTCTGCAACAGCCTACGGAAAGTTGACAGCAACAGCGCAGACGACCTGAAGAGAATGCTTGAGGAGTTCGAATGACGTTTTTAGAGGAATATTGGGGGCTAATTGAGCGGAACGAAGTAATTGTCGGGTATTGGCTCAAAAAGGCCGTCAAACGGCTAATAGAGGACTTGCAGGACGACCGTTACATATACGACACAGCGGAAGCGAATAAACGAATAAGGTTTATGGAAAAGCTGTGCCTGCAAAGCAAAGCACCGTACTATATGAAGCCGTTGAAGCTTATGCCTTGGCAGAAAGCGTGGTGGGAAGCGATATACAGCTTCCGTATGGCGGACACGGGGCTGCGGCGGTTTACCGAGGGGCTTTTAGAAGTCGCCCGTAAGAACGGGAAGAGCACAATGTTTGCGGCCGACGGCAACTGCGATTTGTTCATAGGCGAGGGCGGTATGGATATATGTTGTGCGAGCAACGACGACCGACAGGCCAAGCTGATATGGAGCGAAATCGCAGGAATGAGGCAAAGGCTTGACCCAGCGAAGTCAATAAGCCGACAGAACTATTCGGCATTGACGAACACGCTGAAGAACATAACCGTTTTCCGCCTGTCGAGCAAGACGCAGAACAAAGACGGCTTCAACATAAGCAAGACGTACCTCGACGAAAGTCACGACATAGCCGAAGAAAACGGGCAGAGCGAGATAGCCGAGGCCTGCTGGCGAGGAATGAGCAGTAAGGAAGAGCCGCTTTTCCTGAACTGCACTACACAAGGCTTCAACCGTGATTGCTACCTCGACCACAAGATAGCGTATGCGAAAAAGGTTATTGACGGCGAGATAGACGATGAGCACTTTATCGCATTCTTGTATGAACAGGACAGCGAGCAGGAAATCTGGCAGGACGAAAGTTCTTGGGAGAAGTCGAACCCGTCCATACGGTACGGCGTAAAAAAGGTTGCGAAGCTTGAGCGGGACATTCTGCTGGCAAAGACGGACAAGGCCACGAGAATACATATGCTCACAAAGGACTTCAATATCCAGCAGAGCAACGCTCAAACGTGGTTAATGCTTGAGGACTTCGACTATCCTACGGCGGACATAGATATAGAAGCGTTCAGGGGCTCGGTGTACTTGGGGGCTGTGGACTTATCAGCGACTACGGACTTGTCAAACGCAAAGGTGCTTTTGATGAACCCGACGACGAAAGAAAAGTTCGTTCTCTCGCACTATTGGATACCTGAAAGTAAGCTTGAGGACAGCGACGATAAGGCCGCAGGCGCACGGTACGTCGAGTGGGCGAAAAAAGGCTGGCTCACCGTCCACGAGGGCAACGAGATAGACATATCGCAGATAGCCGACTGGTTCTTCAAGCTTTACAAGGACTACGGCCTGAAGCCCTACAAAATCGGCTACGACCAGCGGTACGCAAAGACGTTCATAGACAGGTGCGCCGAGTACGGCTTCGATACGGAAATGCTGGCGCAGGGCAGGGCGTTGTCAAACGCTATGAAGCTCACCGAAGCGGACTTCCGTTCACGGTACATAAACTACGGCGGCAACGAGGTTGACAAATGGTGCTTATCAAACTGCTGTTGTAAGGTGGACGACGTCGGAAACATACAGCCCGTCAAGATACAGACGCAACACAGCAAGCGAATAGACGGGGCAGTAACCCTGATTATGCTTTACGAAACATTCAGGCGGTATAGAAGCGACTTTATGACGCTGATAGGGGGTTAGTGAATGGAATGGTTAGATAGATTACTTGGCAGAAAACAGCCGCAGAACAGCAGATATGCGTTGTCGCTGGACGGCTTCGTGCCGATATTCTCGCAGTTCGGGACAAACATATACGCAAGCGACGTCGTACAGCAGGCGTTGAAGTGCATAGTGGACGAGATAAAGAAGCTGAACCCGACGCACGTTCGGTACGTAGGGAATGACCCTGTACCTGTTGAGGGCGACATTCAGGAAGTCTTAAACAACCCGAATGAGCTTATGACAACGAGCGAGTTTTTGGAAAAGGTTACGTGGCTTCTGCTGATGAATTACAACGCCTTTATCATTCCGACGTATTACACGTGGAAAGACGAGAAAACGGGCGTTGAGCGCAGGCGTTACGAAAGCCTTTACCCGATAAAGCCGACGCAGGTTGACTTCATACAGGACGCAAGCGGAAAGCTCTACGCAAAGTTTATGTTTTGGAACGGCTACGAAACGACCATTCCCTACGACGACGTAATACACGTCCGCTACAATTACTCCGTAAATCAGTATATGGGCGGTAACGAAATGGGACAGCCCGACCACGAGGCCTTACTGAAAACGCTCGGCCTGAATTACGACCTGCTTAACGGGGTGGCAAAGGCTATGAAGTCCAGCTACGCCGTGAACGGTATCGTGAAGTACAACACGCTTATGGACGACGGCAAGACCGAGGCCGCTCTTAAGGAGCTTGAACGCAAGCTCAAAAACAGCGAGGACGGCTTCCTGCCGATAGACCTGAAAGCAGACTTCGTACCGTTACAGAGGACGGTATCGCTGGTAGACGCAAACACGCTGAAGTTCATAGACGAAAAGATACTCCGCAACTTCGGCGTCCCGCTGGCGATACTGACAGGCGACTACACGAAAGAGCAGTACGAGGCCTTTTACCAAAAGACGCTTGAGCCGATAACGATAGCTCTATCGCAGGCCTTTACGAAAAAGATGTTCTCAAGACGTGAAAGGGCGTTCGGCAACAAGATAGCCCTTTACCCGAAAGAGCTTATCTTTATGACCGTCCAGCAGACGCTTGATATGATAAACATTCTTTCACCGACGGGCGGTATGTTCGAGAACGAAAAGCGTGTCGCACTCGGCCTGCGCCCGATACCCGAATTAGAGGGCAAGCGGTTTATGTCGCTGAATTGGATAGACGCAAACAACGCCGACCAATATCAGGTCGGAAAGGACAAGAATGTAAACGTGGATATTGTTGACGAAGAAAAAGAGGAGATATAGGTATGGATAAGAAACCTTTAGAAAGACGCTCTTACGAGTTCGAAATAAGGGCGGAACAGACAGACAGGGGAAATATCATAACGGGCAGGCCGATAGTTTACAACAGCCGTACCGACCTCGGCCTTTTTGAGGAAGTAATAGACAGCGGTGCGCTGAACGGCACGAACCTGAACGACGTCCGTTTTCTTGTAAATCACGATACCCGTATGATACCGCTTGCAAGGAGCAGGCGCAACAATGGACATTCAACTATGCAGTTCTCGGTTGACGAGCTGGGAATGAACATAGATTGGATAGACCTCGACACACAGAGGAACGCTACGGCGGCCGCACTTTATTCGGCCGTTGAGCGTGGCGACATAAGCGGAATGAGCTTTATGTTCTCCGTGGACGAGGAGCGTTGGGAAAATCTCGAAAGCGATTACCCGACGAGGCATATAGTCAAGATAAGCTCCGTCGTAGAAGTAAGTGCGGTAACGTTCCCCGCTTACGAAGCGACGACCATTGACGCAAGAAGCAAGGAGGCATTGGAGAATGCTCGGTCGGCGTTGGAGAACGCAAGACAGCGGACTGCTCACGTAGTGGACACTACGAAAGAATTGGAGCTTGCAAAGGCAAAGATTATGATTTTATGAGGAGGAAAAAATGAGAAAGAGTATTCTCGAAAAAAGAATGGCTCGCCTTACCGCAAAGAAGGACGAGCTCAAGAGCAGAGCCCTTGCTTCCGCAGACGCTAATGAGGTCAGGGCAATTCAGGCGCAGATAGAAGACCTGAACGCAGAAATCGACGAAACCCGTGAGGAGCTGGCCGCTATCGAGGCAGAGGAAAAGAGAATGCAGGAAGTCCCTGCAGACGCCGAGAAGCGCAACGCTGGTATCGTAGCTTCTTTCGGACAGAAGCCCGAAGAGAAGAGAGCCGAGAACAAGCTGGAGTCTATGGAGTATAGACAGGCGTTTATGAAGTACGTGCAGACGGGCGAAGTCCGTGGCGACGTAATCAGCACAAACGAAACGGGAGCGGCTATTCCGCTTACCATTATGAACGAAGTCATCAATACCGTCCGCAAGAGATACGGCAACCTTTACAGCAAGGTTCGCAAGATGAACGTTCAGGGCGGCGTTGAGTTCCCGATAGGCGCACTTCAGGCTTCCTTTAAGTGGATAAACGAGTCCACCGTAAGCCCGAGGCAGAAGACCGACAAGCTGGGCAAGGTTCAGTTCTCTTATCATACCGCTGAAATCAGGGTAGCGCAGACATTCCTTTCCAGCATAGTAACCCTTTCCGCATTCGAGTCCAAGCTGGCCGAGATAATCGCTATCGCTTATCTTCAGGCTATGGACGAGGGTATCGTTAAGGGAAGCGGAAACGGACAGATGCTCGGTATCCTGAACGACGCTCGTGTTACCAACGTGGTAACTATGACCGCCGCACAGATTAGCGACTGGACAGAGTGGAGAAAGAGGTTCTTCAGCAAGCTTCCGCTGGGCTATCGTGCAGGAGAGTTTATCTTCCCGCTGTCTACCGTTGAGAGCTACCTCGAAACAATGGCAGACGCAAACAACAACCCGATATTCAGGCAGGCGACTGGCCTCGAAGTCAACGACGGCGACGCCGCAAACCCGAACGGCCGCTTCTTTGGCAGGGAAATTTCCCTTGTTGAGCCCGACATTCTTCCCGACTTTGATAGTGCGTCCAGCGGCGACGTAATCGGTATCTTCTGGCAGCCCGAAGAGTACGCAATCAACGAGAACTTCGGCTTCACAATGCGTAGGTACTTCGATGATGAAACTAACGAGTGGGTAGACAAGGCTCTCGTAGTAGTAGACGGCAAGGTACTGAATCCGACTGGATATTATCTGATAAAGAAGGCATAAAGAAAGGGGTGTTGTAAATGAACACTACAGTAAAATCTTTACAGGTTCTTTATGTGAAGCTTGGTGGTTCGCTGTCTGACACTTATGCGGGTATTGCTGATGGTGTTGCCGTTTCTGATTATGTCAACATTCCTGATTGCATTGCTGCCATTAAACAGGTTGCAGGTTCAGGCAGTGCGCTTCCTGCAGTGGCAAACAGTGATAAAGGAAAAATCCTTTCAGTAAACAACAGCGGTGAATGGGCTGCAGAAATGCCAAGTGTTGTTAATGTGAAAGGTATGGTCACAAGCGTGCTTGAAGGGGACGAGTATACACCTGAAACGTATTATGTGACCATGGAAGGTGAGGAAACGGCAGGTGCGCATTATAACGAAATTATCCAACTGGCAAAAGCTGGAATATTGGTGTTGTTCTCCATTAGTATATATGTGAAAGATGGTCAACTTGACCCTACGGGAACTGGTACACTTGATTCTGTCATGCGTTTTTATCCTTATAGCAAAAATAATGCAGAGTGGAGAACTATTGATAACACGTTAAAATTGACTGGTAATGAACATTTATGGGGTATTACTGCTCCTGAAAATTAAACGAAAGAGGTAATAGAAATGATTAACAAGGACAGAATAGTACCTATCGAAAAGATAGACTTCCTTTCCCTCATAGCTACCGTAATCGGACTTGTGGGAACAACCTATACCGTCCTCAAGTCCAGCGACATTGAGGGCAACTTCGCAGTAGAAACTGCGGGCGTTTACCTTGCCGACCAGCCCGTAAAGGCTCTTGACTTTACGGCGGCAAGCGGAACGGTTTATTTCACTCCTGCGTATGACTTCGCAGGTATCACCGTAAACGGCGCAGAAGCTACCATAGCCGAAGGAAGCGCAGAGGTCGAGTCCAACGCAGTAGGTCTTTACAGGGCGGTACTGTCGAGCGGTTCTGTGACCGTAACTGCAATAACTCCGAACGTAGAGTAGGAAGAGGTGGCGGACAATGCTTGAGGACGTGAAAAAAGCACTCGGAATAACGGGCGATTTTCAGGACGCAACGCTGAATATCTATATAGACGAGGTCGTGGCGTTCCTGACAAGCGCAGGCGTTCCGAGGGGGAAAATCACTTCGGGCATTGTCGCCCGTGGCGTAGCCGATTTATGGAATTACGGCGGGGCGCAAGGTGAGCTCTCCGAATACTTTATGCAGAGGGCGACACAGCTCTCTTACGGGGGGTAATTATGTATAAACCGAGCACACCGTTTTCCACAGCACTTGCCCTGCTCATTCCGACGTACGATAAGGCGTTGGGAGTGCCTACAAAGACATTCCCAACGCTGGCCGAGGGCGTCCCGATTAACGCAAGCTTCAAGACGTACGGCGGAAGCGAACGGGTAGAGAACGGGCTTTACTCCATTGTTGATACCGCTGATGTTGTGACGTGGTACAGGCCTGATATAAAGGCCGACTGCCGAGTGGCGGTAATGCAGACGGGGGCTGTGTATGAAATCATATCCGAGCCTGAAAATATAGATATGCGAAATCAGTATGTCAGGTTTAAGGTTCGGAGAGTAAAAGGCGGGGCGTAATGGCAAGAGCGAAATTAGAGTTCGAGGGCTTTTCCGAGATAGCACAAAGGTATATTGAGTTCGGGGCAAATCTCCGTAAGGGAACGGAGCAGGCTCTTGTTGCGACGCACGAATACATAACGTCGAACATTGAGCAGGTGTTCACTCCCAGCAATATGCCAGCGAAAGGAAAGTATTGGACGGGAAAAACGCTCGAAAAGTTACGCAGGCAGGCGACGGTAGAATGGAACGGGGACGTTGCAAGTGTGCCCGTCGGCTTCGAGATAAAAGAGGCGGGCATAAACAGCATATTCCTTATGTATGGCACTCCGAGGCACAAGCCGCCGATGAAAGCGGCGAGGGGGCTTTACGACGCTATCTACGGCAAAAAGACCATAGAGAACGTACGGGGCATACAGGAAGAAGTGCTATACCGTGGGCTGGAAAACTTATGAGGAAAGACGAATGAAAGATTTACTGATACAGCTATTAGAAACGTTCGGATACCCTGTCAGGTTACAGGGCTCGCTGGGCGAGGCCGAGGCTTATCCCGATACGTTCTTCACGTTTTGGAACAATACCAGCGACGACAATAATCATTATGACAATGAGCCTGTCGGCTGGACGTGGAGCTTTGAAGTAAACGTTTATTCGACGAGCCCGCAGTTGGTGAACAGCCTTTTAGCGCAGGCTATCGTCTTGCTGAAGAGAAACGGCTTCGCCGTAGGTGGCAAAGGCCACGACGTTTATAGCGATGAAATAACACATACAGGTAGAGGCGTGACAGTCCTGAAATACGAACACAACAACAGGACGGCGCAGGAATAAAAGAGGAGAATTACAATGCCGAGTCCAACACTTCAGGAAATAGTTGAGTATCGTGGTGTTGAGGGGCTTGTGGCCGCAGAAGTAACTGTGGACGACAACAGCTCCGAGACAGGCCACGGCTACGTGACGGGCAACGTTTTCGCAATAGCGGGCGTAGCCGAAATCAGCCGTGTAACCGACAGCTCCAACGAGGCTCATTACTACGACAACATTCCCGCAGTCATTGTGTCCAGCACTTCCGCAGACGAGGTTACTATAAGTGCCTCTGCGATACCGCTGGACGTAATGGCTGAAATCACAGGGCAGTATTACGACGACACGCTCGGAGCGTTCATTGAGGGCGCACGTCAGGTCAAGTATTTCGCCCTTGGTTACAAGACCAAAAAGACAAACGGCGACGAGGTTTATGTATGGCGTTACAAGGGAACGTTCAACATTCCTCCGCAGACCAATACCACAGAGAACGACGGTACTGACGCAAACGGTCAGGAGATAGTCTACACAGGTATATCCACGACTCACAAGTTCGTAAAGACTGGTAAGGGCGCAAAGGCTCTTAACGTAGACGTGGCGAAAGACCTTGCCAAAGTAGACACTTTCTTCGACACGGTTACAACTCCCGACTCTCTGCAGGCAAAGTGAACTGACACACAGCAGAACAGAGGGGACAGCGTGACACAGCACGTTTCCGTGGCTTATTCCTTTCCCACGGATTACCCTCTTGTTCATAAGAAAGGAGAACGAAAATGATACTGAATATTTACGACAAGAAGCAGATAGTAAAGACTTACGAGGCCGACGCATACGACCTGATGTTCGGCGTGCTTGAGGACGTAGCGGCCGTGGTAAAGCTTGACGAGCTCAAAGAGGGCTCGGACGCCGAGATAATAAAGCTCATAGGCGGGGCTGTCCTTGCGAGTATGGACACCGTAAAAGACCTGCTCAAAGACATTTTCGACGGGGTGACGGACGACGAGCTCCGCAATACGAGAATATCCGAGATAGCGGCGGTTCTGCTTGACGTCGTTAAGTACACGATAAAGAAGCTCGGGACACTTAAATCAAAAAACTGAACGAGGGGCAGGTCAACCTGTCCCTCTATGAGATTTTTTTCGAGCTTGAAGTAAGTCTATGCGAACGTTTTCCGAGCTTGAGCCCGTTCGACATAAGGCGCACTAAAGGCCGTGAGGTATTTGTGCTTTTGGAACGGCTGACGAACTACAACAAGCGCACGAAGAACGGAACGCATACTACGCAGGTTCGACGTCCCGCTACCGACAATTGGTTTTAGGAAAATCGCCGATTTGAGCGAGGATATTTTTGACAAGGCAAAACTGCTTAAGCAATACTCAAAAGCGTTTCACAGGGGCGGTTTTGGGGCTTTGAGGGGTAAATATGGCTGATAAGGGCGAAAACATAACAACACGGTTTAAGGTAGATATATCCGACCTTAAGGCGGGCATACAAGAGGCCAATAAACAAATTAAGCTGGCGAACGCCGAGTTTAAGGCGGCCACGGCGGGAATGGACGACTGGGCGAAGTCTGCCGACGGCATTAAGGCGAAGCTGTCGCAGTTGGAGTCCGTTCTTTCGGCGCAGAAGTCGAAGCTCTCGGCGTACCAGCAGGAACTTGAGCGCAACGAAAAGGCCTACGAGGAAAACGGCAAACGGGCGGCGGAGCTCCGTAAGCAGTTGCAACAGCTTGCGGCTAATGGCGTTTCAAAGACGAGCGATGAGTATAAGACGCTCGAAAAAGAGCTCATCGCAACCGAAAAAGAGCAGGCGAGCAATCAAAAGGCCGCTGACGACCTGAAGTTGACGATACTTAATCAGCAGGCGGCGGTCGCTTCTACTGAAAAGGAGCTACGCAAATACAATACAGCCCTCGACGACGTAGGCAAAGAAGAAAAAGAAACGGCCAAAGAGGGCGACGGTGCTAAAAAGGGACTGAAAGACGTCGGCGACGAAGCTCAAAAGACCGAGAAGAAGACAGGAAGCCTCGCAAAGTCACTCTCAAAGGGGCTCGTAAAAGGGCTGGCCGCAGTAGGAGCGGCGGCGGGGGCGGCCGTAAGCGGGCTTATTGCCGCAACGATAAGTTCAGGCGATTACGCTGACGAACTGCTCACTATGTCGCAGGTGACTGGCGTTTCAACCGAGTCTTTACAGGAACTGCAATATGCGGCGGAGCTCGTAGACGTTTCCGTAGATACCATAACGGGCACAATGCGGAAGAACATTCAGTCTATGCAAAAGGCCGCAAACGGTTCAAAGGAGTACGAGGCGGCTTACAAGAAGCTGGGCGTTACCGTTAAGAACGCAGACGGCTCTATGCGTGACAGCGAAGAGGTCTATTGGGAAATGATAGACGCTCTCGGCAAAATGGAAGAGGGCACGGAGCGTGACGCTCTCGCTATGCAGTTGTTCGGAAAGAGCGCACAAGAGCTGAACCCGCTTATCAATACGGGCTCGGAAGGAATGCAGGAGCTCGCAAAGCAGGCGCACGAGGCGGGGGCGGTTATGTCGGGCGACGCTCTTAAGGCTATGGGCAAGTTCGACGACGCTATGGAGAAGCTGAAAAGCGGAACGAATGCGGCGAAGAACGCTCTCGGAACGGTGCTTATGCCTATGCTGGAAAACCTTGCTACCGAGGGTACGTCTCTCGTGGCCGAGTTCACAAAGGGCATAAACGACGCAGGCGGCGACTGGGGCAAGTTGAGCGAGGTTATCGGAAGCACGATAGGCAGGATAGCCGAAATCATACTTCGAGAACTTCCGAAAATAATGCAGATGGGCGTTGAGATAGTTATGTCGCTTGTAAGGGCGATAATCAAGACTTTGCCGAGCTTGATACAGAGTGCGGCAAAGCTCGTCCCGACTATCATCAAAGAGCTCGTGGACGCAATACCCGAACTCATAAATGCGGCCGTACAGGTGTTTATGGCGTTGGTTGACGCAATACCGCTTATGCTTCCCGTACTGATAGAAGCTATCCCGAAGATAATAACGGCCGTCGTGACTACGCTGATACAGAACATACCCGTTCTGCTTCAGGGGGCTATAAAGCTCTTTATGGCACTTGTGCAGGCGATACCCACAATAGTCGTTGAGCTTGTAAAGGCTTTACCCGCTATTGTCACGACGTTCATAAACACGGTGTCCGAGCCGCTGAAGAACGTTTTTAGCGGTATATGGAGCAGGCTCACGGACGGCGCAAAGAACGCTTGGCAGGGCATAAAAAACGTTTTCGGTTCGGTGACGGGCTGGTTCAAGAGCATATTTACGGACGCTTGGACGGCCGTAAAGAACGTTTTCTCTTCGGCGGGAACAATCTTTAAGGGCATTAAAGAGGGCATTGTCAACGCCTTTAAGACAGTCGTGAACGCTATAATCAGGGGAATAAACAAGGTCGTTGCGATACCGTTCAATGCTATCAATAATGCGCTCGCAAAAATAAGGGACGTGTCAATTCTCGGAATACAGCCGTTCAAGTCCTTGCTTGCGAATGCGTATATACGTGTCCCGCAGATACCATTACTTGAGGCGGGCGGCGTACTCCGAAAGGGGCAGGTCGGTCTGTTAGAGGGTAAAGGCGCAGAGGCCGTTGTACCTCTTGACAGGAACAAGGCGTGGATAGCGGCGGTCGCTGGGGATATGCTTAAACAGCTCCAGCAGACCGAGGGCAATTCGCTGTCTAATATAACGAACAGCAGGGCGGTGTCTTATACGCAGAATATTTATAGCCCGAAAGCTCCGAGCAGGATAGACATTTACAGGCAGACAAGAAATCTGCTGGCATTCGCAGAGGCGGGGGGTATCTAATGTTTGAATTACAGGTACGCAACAACAACGGCGAAACGATTACGCTGACGGGGCAGGAAACGAATTATCAGGTGGCAAAGATAACAGGCCTGAACCCGCCGAGGGCGCAGTTGAACACGAGCCCGATAGTCGGTATGGACGGGGCACGTTACAACAGCGCAAGGCTGAACACAAGGAACATCGTTATCACTATAAAGATAAACGGGGACGTCGAAACAAACAGGCAGTATCTGTACCTGTTCTTCCCGACGAAAATGCCGTGCCGCCTGTTCTTTAAGAACGAGCACAGGGACGTTTACATTGACGGCTACGTGGAGTCGTTCGAGTGCGATATTTTCTCCAATAAGGAGCTGGCGCAGGTGTCAATAATCTGCCTGCAACCGTACTTCCTCGATATGGAAGAAACGCTGGACGACATAAGCCGTGTCGTAGGCCTGTTCGAGTTCAATTGGTTCATCAACGAGGACGCTCCGATAGCCTTTTCGGAGTATCAGGACACGGGGAGCGTGGACGTTTACAACGCTTCTTCAGGCGAAACGGGGCTTATCATTGAGGCCAGCTTTGCGGGGGCGGTCAACGCACTTGAGATACGCAACGCCTTAACAGGCGAAGCCCTGACGCTGAATTACAGCTTCATAACGGGCGACCTGTTGACGATTAACACGAACAAGGGCGAAAAGAGCGTGTCGCTGGTACGTGACGGCGATACGTATAACCTGTTCTCGGCCGTGGAGATAGGCTCAAAGTTCCTGCAACTTGAGCAGGGCGACAATTACTTTACCTACGAGGCCGACGACGGGGCAAGCGACGCCAACGTTTACATCGTTTTCAGGCACAGAACACATTACAGGGGAGTCTAATATGGCGGACTTATATGTACTTGACAAGAACCTGAAATCAAAAGGGATAATAGACAACTACACGTCGCTTATATGGGCTGACAGGTATTATGAAAAGGGCGACTGCGAGGTTTATATGCCCGCCACAATAAAGGCGTTGAATACGCTGACAAAGGGCGATTACCTTATCAAGTCCGACTCGCCTATGGTCTGCATAATTGACAAGATAGAGATAGACACAGACGTTGAGAACGGCAACTACCTGATAGTCACGGGCACAGACTCAAAAGGGCTGTTGGACAGGCGTGTCGTATGGAACACGATAAGCATTGACGGGAACGTGGAAGCGGCAGTTCGGGCTATGGTGAACAATGCGCTCGGAGATACGGACATTCCCGAAAGAAAGCTCTTAAAGGCGAACGGCCAGCGGCTTCTTTACCTCGGAGCTTCACAGGGCTTGGGCGAAGTGGCAACGGAGCAGGTAAGCTACAAGAACATCGGGGAAAAGGTTCGGGAGTATTGCAAGAAATACAAGTGGGGGTACAAGGTCTACGAGCAGAACGGGGCGTTGTACTTTACCCTTTACAGGGGACAGGACAAGTCCGACTCTGTCGTGTTCTCGAACGAATACGAAAACTTGCTCTCATCAACGTACCTTGAGGACTACACGAAGATTGCCAACGTTGCGCTCGTTGCGGGCGAGGGTGAGGGCGCAGAGCGAGCCCGTATGACCTCGGGCAACTCCGATTACGCCAGCACGGACAGGTACGAAATCTACGTAGACGCAAAGGATATTTCCAGCAGTATAACCTACGCCGAGCTCATAGAAGCGTACCCGTCGGGAACAATAGTCCCTGCGGGGGCGGGCTTCGGATATAAGGTGAACACGCTGGACATTCCGATACTTGACGGCGACCAGCAGGCCAAACTTGAGGCGGAATATCCGAGCGGTACGGTCGTAGTAGTAAGCGGCGTGGAATATTACCGACTGACGAACATAGTTATCGCAACAATGGAAGAAAGTGCCCCAGCGGACACAGACACGGTAACGCTGGCAAGCGTTATATACGACACGTACATTCTTACGAGAGGCCAGCAGAAGCTTGCCGAGTACGGGGAAGTAAAATCGTTTGACGGCGTGGTAGAGCCGAATACGACATTCGTTTTCCGTGAAGATTATGACCTCGGGGACGTTGTCACGGTTGAGAACGAGTACGGCGTTTCGGTAAAGGCGAGAATAGTCGAGGTCGTAGAGGTAGAGGACAATAACGGTTATTCCATACGTCCGAAGTTCGATTATGAGGAGATAAGCGTCGGCCTTGAAGTGCCTCTGCTGACACAGCAGGAAGAGCCGATTTTGGCGCAGGACGGCCGCAAGCTTATGACAGCCCGTTCTTTGGCCTCGGCAAACGGGGTAAAAATTACGGAGCTTCCGAACGCTGGCGACTTGGGCGAGGGGCATTACTTCGCCGTATCAAGCGAAGAGGAAACTGCAAAGGTGTCCTATACGGAGCTGGTGGGCGATGTTGCGGACGACGTAGTTGACGACGTTGTTAACAACATACCCGACGCCAGCACGACGGAGCGTGGCCTGATGAGCACAGGCGACCAACACTTCGCAGGAAGCAAAACGTTCGTTACTCCAAGGGTAAAGCAAGGAGGCTCAAATGTTCCTGCGGCAATAGGATTTAAGACGTTTGACGACATTCAAAACGGAATGATTTTAATGACAACGTACAACGCACACGGCAGATATTCGTTGTATCGTTTTCAGTTTAGAGAATACTCTTTGAGTTCATCAACGAATGAGCCTTTGCCCTTTTATGATAACTTTAGATTCCCCGCACCCGATTGGGACAAAACCGAAAATACAGCTTACGAAATCATCACGACGAAGAACATCGGCGATATACCTTTGAATGTTGACTATGTATCGGGAACGAAAAGTCATTCTGGGACGTCTGGCTTTGTAGACCTTGACACGGTGACGATTAGTACGGCTGGGATATATTTGATAGAGGCGCATTTTACCACAACACGCACAGGTTATGCGGCAGACAAGCGAAGGTCGGTTACTTTTACAGGGCAAATTACTTTATCGTCAGGCGAATATTGGAGAAATAGCGGGACGCTTGATGTTCTGGGCGTTTCTTTAACTGCATTGTATCAAATTGCGGCAGGGACAACGATAACGTTCAAAGCCGCACAGACCACAAACGACAGCACGGTCACGTTGCAGTCGCAGACCCACGGGGTACAATATCACATTATCCGTTTGAGGTGAAAAAATGGAACAGGTAGCGACAACAAAGGAGCATACAAAATGGGTGACAAAGAATTAAGGAGAGGAAAAAGCGTTTTCGCAGAGAGGTAATAATATGGCAGAACAGGTATTCACAAACGTCAACTGCGGCTTCTTCGTATCGCAGGACGGCGACAGACTTTACACAGCCGAGGATATGAACAGGCCGTACAAGAGGCTTGTGTCAAACGGCGTTTTCGCTACGCAGGACGGCACTCCGAGCTCGGACTTACAGGTGCTGGCCGACAGCGGGCGCAACATAAGCGTCGCAAAGGGGCAGGGGCTTTTCGGTGACAAGTGGTTTGAGAACCCAGCGGTCATTCCGATAACCGTTCCCAGCAATTCCACTTCAAACCCAAGAATAGACTCGGTCGTAGTGCAGGTCAACACGAACACTTCCGTCCGTGCAGGCCGAATAATCTACAGAACAGGAACGGCCTCGGCCTCTCCGAGTGCGCCTGCTCTTACCGAGGCGGCGGGCATATCCGAGTATAGGCTGGCGAACGTTTACGTAGCTTCGCAGGCGACCGCAATATCGCAGGCGAATATAACCGACTGCAGAGGCACGAGCGAATGTCCGTGGGTGACGTCGTTGGTGAAGCAGGTAGACACGTCTACGCTCTTTGCACAATGGGCGGCGGCCTTTGACGACTATTACGCACAGGCTACGGCCGACTACGAGGAATACGTTTCCGAGCAACAGCAGGCGTGGGAAGACTTTATGGATAGCTTGACGCAGGAGCTGTCCGTGGCGACAAACGTTCTTATGCTGACGAACTCCGTAGCGGCGGCCGCTGACAACGTCCGCAACTTCAATATAGGGATAGCGGGCTTTGACGCAAGCACCGATATACTAATGGTGTTCATCAACGGCCTGAACGCTGTCGGCAAGTACACGCTGAACGGTAACACGTCCATACAGTTAACGAACGCTATCAACACGGGCGATGCAGTGAGCTTCGTTGTGCTGAAGTCCGTTATATCTTCGGACATTCAGTCCGTAGCTTCCCTCATACAGTCGCTCTCGACGCAGGTAGCCGCTCTGTCCACAAGAATACCCGAAGCTCCCACCGAGGACGGAACGTACGTCTTAAAGGTAACTGTTACGTCGCACACGCCGACTTATAGCTGGGTAGAGGAGTAATTCACGATATCGAGATAAAGCCGCCCCAAAAGGGCGGTTTTTATTATTCGAAAAATATTTTTGAAAAAGTTGAAAAAAGTCCTTGACGTATAGAGCCCTATACTGTATAATGAAGCTGTAATTGAGAGTTGAAGCCCCACGGGGCGGAAAGGAAAACAAAATGAGAAACGGAATGAACACTTACATCGACGCACAGAACGTTAAGAACTCTACCCTCGGAAAGCTTACTTGGGAAGAAATCGGAACTCTCGGCCTGCTGAACTGCGGTATCTGCACTTACAGAGGCGAGCTGAAGACAAGATACAACGGAATGAAGAGAATAGACAAGAGCAACGGCACTCACATTGAGTACTGGTTCGAGGGAACGAAAGAGCGTGCCGAGTTCGTGGAGCTCACAAGCGATAGCGACGAAGTAAGGTATTGGGCTGGCAGGCTTTACAACAAAGCCGAGGAGCGTTACGTCACCGCTTATACGCTGGGCGTCTACGGTTGCAATTTCTTCAGGGACAGGTAAAAACAGAGTGACGCCCGAAAGGGCGGTAATGTTGCCGAGGACGGTCACAAGCCCGTCGATATAGAAAGGGAGAAAAGGAAATGGCAGAAACATACAAGCTCACGATAAGGAATATCGCTCAATGGACGGACTACAAGTTCAGTTATTACGGAACGAATATCAGCCTTTACAATATGGTGGACGAGGACGGAAAGGTTTACGTCTGGAAAACGTCCTCGGCTCTGGTAAAGGTCGTTCCCGACGAAACGCCAAGGCACAATGACGCTTACTACGTGGCCGACAAGGGCGACGTCGTCGAGATAAGGGCTTCCGTAAAGGGTGAGAGCGAATACAAGGGCGAGAAGCAGACCGAGCTTACGAGGTGCAAGCTGATAAACATTCTCAAGAAAGCTCCGACCAAAGAACAGCTCGACGAAGCGAAAGCAAAGGAACAGCTCGCTTCCCTTAAGGGCGAGGACTTCATTTGGGAAATGCCCTATAAGCAGTACAAGGAGCACTACGCCGACTGCGAAACGCTGGCGGGCTCATTCTGCAGGCACGAATACGAGGTATCTACCATAAAGGTAATTATCCGTGAGGGCAGGCTCAAAGCTTCAGGCGTAAGAGGCCAGCACTTCCACAGCTACGAAATGACAAACGAGCTGGGGCAGAGAACGGCTTACGTAGCGGTCTGCGAGGACAACGCTATCAGGAGAGCCGAAAAGGATTATCCCGAGCACGAGTGGGTATGCACAAAGATATTTTGGTGAGCCCGATAACGGGGGCGGCGGAAAGCCGCCCTCTTTTTTATTGCTCGGATAGAGTATTATCTTCCCGTTTAAGGTCGAAAATCGCCCATTTGAGCGTGTTTTATTGTCCGAGCGGTAAACTGTGCCTTAATCATTCCAGCGACGCTAAAATCGTCCGAAAAGGTTATTCCGTTAAGGTGATTAAGATGAGCTTTACGGAAAACCCGTCAATACTTCCAATGAATTGAAACGTCGTCGCCGTCTATGTATATCTTGTCGATAAGGGCGGTTACAATATCCCTCGTCTGCTCAAAGGTTGCGGCTTCGAGCACTTCGGCGAACGTCTTAAACTTCTTCCGCACTTCTGCTTCCGTTTCACGGGGCTGTTCGGTGAGCCCGACCAGCTCTGCCTCAAGCCGTTTCCGCTGGCCGTTCAGTTCCTGCATTTTCCGTTCAATGCTATCCAGCGGGGCGGAGTCTATCGAATAGAGCTCAACAAGCTTTTCGACCTGACTATCTATGCGGGCTATCTGCTTTTTTACTGCTTCAGGGGAGCGGCGGGCGAGCGGTTTTACGGGCTTCCATTCGGTATCTACGAGGAGCTTTTTTACCTCATTAAGAACGAGGCTGTCAAGCTTGTCTGTTCGCCACAGTTTATTACGGCAGTCCCTTTTCCCTTTAAGGCGGGCGGAGCAGGTATAGTACGACCACTTCTGCTTCTTGGCCTTTGCGTACTTATGGCCGCATTGAGCGCAGTACAGAAGTCCGCCGCAAATCGTCGTGTGACGTCCTGACGTCCTTCCTGAAGCGTGCAACTGTCTATTACGGGCAATTTGTTCTTGCGCAGAATTAAAGAGCTCCAAAGGGACGATTTTCTCGTGCCTGCCCTCGTAGTATTTATCCTTGTACTTAACCTTGCCTATGTAGACGGGGTTCATTAGAACGTTGCGTATCGTCGTTCTGTTCCACGTCCCGTACTTATGCCGCAAGCCCTCGTCGGCGAAAAGCTTTTCAATAGCGGCGATAGTCTTTCCCGAGGTAAACAATTCAAAGACACGGCGCACCTGAACGGCCTCGTCGCTGGGGACGAGCATTTTATCTTCAGGGACGTAATCGTAGCCGAGCGGGACTTGCGCCGCACCGATGAAGTACCCGCTCTTGACACGGGCTTCCTTGCCGAGCGACATACGCTCTTTAATCTGCTCCCGCTCAAGCTGGGCGAACACGGCCAGCGTTCCTACCATAGCTTTACCAAAGGCCGTAGACGTATCGAAGTTTTCCGTCATAGAAACGAAGTCCGCTCCGTTGGCTATGAATACCTTTTCTATAAGGTAAAGGGTGTCAAGCTGTGAACGGGACAGGCGGTCGAGCTTGTAAACGATAACCTTTTTTATCTTCCCGTCCTTGACGTCCGATATGAGCCGCTTCATAGCGGGGCGGTCGAGGCTTGCGCCTGAAAAGCCTGCGTCTATGTATCTATTGTAGATATTCCAGCCCAATGCGTCGCAATATTTGACGAGCCGTTCTTCCTGCTCCTGAATGGAATATCCCTCGGCGGCTTGCTCCTGCGTGGACACACGGGCATATATGCCTACGTTCATTTCCTGTTTTCCCTTATGGCGGCTATGGCAATATCAAACGCCATACGCAGAACGGCGCATTCCTTTTCTGTGAGGGCGATACCGTCAAGAAGCGTATGCTCATTCACGGCGAGTACGTCCCTTATGTTCCGTGGAGCGTCCTCGGCCGCTTCAAGTGCCGCAGGGGCGATATTCCCACGGGCGACTTCCTCAACGCTTATCCCGAGGGCTTTACAAAAGGTACGGACGTTTGTCCACGTGGCGTTCTTTATCCCTCGGCGGAGTATCGTGTCAACGTTTGAATAGATAAGGCCGTTTTCCTGAACAAAGGCACGGACGCTTCCGTATTTAGAGAGTATGTATTCCTTTAACTTTTCTTCAATAGACATAACGGTGCTCCTTTCTGCATTCATTTTAGCTCCAACAACGTGAAAAAACAATCTTTCTTTTCGTTTTCGCAAAACTTTTTTTCGTAGGCACAAAGACAAAAGGCCGAAAACCCGTTGCAATTACAGGCTGCAAAGCGATTTTTGCAAAATCAAAAAAAATGCTTTACTTTTCCGTGGGATTTTTGTAAAATGAAAAAGGAAGTTTTGAGAAATCAAAAATGCCGAATACTGAAGAAAGGGGGTGGGACGATGTATCCGAACTTAAGAGCCGAATTAGCCCGTAAGGGCGCAACGCTGACAAAGGTTGCTGAATATCTCGGAATAAATATCTCTACGCTGTCGCAGAAGTACAACGGTAAGAGCGAATGGAGCTTCCGAGAAGTAATAGCGATTAAAGAGTTCCTCGGCACGACAATGCCGTTGGAAGAGCTGTTTGCGGAGGAAAAGTAAATGGTAAAGAACTTCCACAACGGAAAAGAAGTCGCTGACTTGTCAAAGGTGGTAGTCAGGGAAAAGGACGCTCCGCAGTTGTACCAGCTTATAGCGGAGATAGAAAGGAGCAGAAATGAAAAAGCTGATGAAAAAAACGGTTGAAATCGGGGACGTGCTGGCGGTAATCGCATACGTCGCAATATGCCTGATGATAGGCGCACTCACGGCCTCTTATATGTGCAAGTAGCAAGCCGAAAAAAGAAAGGAAAAAGACAATGGATATTACTTACTTCAACAATGACGTAAAGAGCTGGCTCGAAATGAACGCCAAGCTCCAGCAGAAGAAAAGGGCTCTTCGTAAGGAGCTGTCCGAGCTGGGAGTACAGAAGAAAGAGGGGCGTAATGACTACGACCGCTACAATTATTTCAGCGAGGCGCAGTACAAGGAGCTGTTCACGAAGCTGTTCTCAAAGCACGGGCTCGAACTGAAGTTCACAGAGCTTGAATACGGGCTGTTCGACGGCTCGGAAAAGCAGAGCAACGGCCGTATGCCGAAGCTTGAGTTCAGGCTATTCGACACGGAAACGGGCTTTTACGAGGCGACCGTGATAACTGGCGAGGGAATGGATAAAGGCGACAAGGCGGGCTACAAGGCCTACACAGGGGCACTCAAATACTACCTCGCCGATACCTTTATGGTAGCAACGGGTGACGACCCTGAAAAGGACTCTCCCGAAACGCCGATGAACAAGAAGAGTGAGCGCAAGGCCAGCCCGAAGCAGGTTGAGTACCTGACGAGCTTCTACAAGGGCGACCTGCTGGACAAACTGCTGGCCGCTAACGGTATTACCAAGATAGAGGACATATCTATGAGCAAGGCGAGCGAGCTCATCTCGAAGATACAGGAAAGGAAAGGAGAACAGTAATGGACGAAATGATGCTTACGGTAGTAAAGAACGGCGAGGTAGGCTTAACTCCCGAGGCCGAGCGTGCGCTGGTAACTCTTTCCGAAAACTTGAAGTTGGCAAAGGAGCAGTACGACGAGTTCGTGAGCAAGCTTCAGGCGGCTATGGAAGCCGAGGGGCTAATCAAAATCGAAACGCCGTGGGTGCGTGTCAACTACATCGCTGAAACGGACAGGGAAAAGTTCGACAGTAAGGCACTCCGAGCGGAGCGTCCCGACATTTACGACAACTATACCAAGCTGACAAAGGTTAAGGCTTCTGTGAGGGTGACGGTGTTATGAGCGAAAAGGACTTCGCAGTTGTGATAAAGGGGCACTACCTTGAGTATTACGACGACGAGCATATATACCTTGTGGACGGGGTAATCGTCCCGAGCGTGTCCGAGATACTGTCGGTAAAGTTCGGCGGCAAGTACAGCGGCGTTGACAAGACGACGCTCCGCAAGGCCGCTGAAGCAGGGACGGCCGTTCACGAGGCGATAGAACAGTTGTGCAAAACGGGCGAGGCCGACACGGACATTCCCGAAGTGCGTAACTTCTTATGGCTGAAAAAACAGTACGGCTTCGAGGTGGTATCGAATGAGCTTCCCGTTCTTCTCTCAAAAGGCGGGAAGCCCATAGCGGCGGGGCGGCTTGATATGGTGCTGTCGATGAACAAAGAGCTCGGTATTGCCGACATAAAGCGTACGTCCGTTTTGGACAAGGAATACGTAGCGTTCCAAACGAACATTTACAGAATTGCGTTCCAGCAGAGCTACGACTTGGACGCAAAGTTCTTGAGGGTAATTCACTTAAGGGAAAACGTAAGGAAGTTCGTTCCGTTGCCGATTAACCCTGAAATGGCGATAGGGCTCGTGGAAGACTTCTTGGAAAGGAAAAACGATGAATAAGGTTGAATTGATAGGCAGGACAACAAAGGACATAGAGCTCCGCTATACCGAGGGCTCGCAGACGGCTTTTACCCGCTTTTCGCTGGCCGTTCCGAGGCGCAAAAAGGTAGAGGGACAGCCCGAAGCGGACTTCGTGAACTGTCAGGCGTGGAAGACCACGGCGGAGCTTCTCGAGAAGTACGTGAAAAAGGGCGACCGCATAGCCGTAACAGGCCGCTTGAATGTAAGCTCCTACGAAAAGGACGGGAAAAAGGTTTACGTCACCGAGGTCGTTGTTGACGAGGTGGAGTTCCTCGAACCCAAGAGCAAAGAGCCGAAGCAGGAGTCGCCCGTCGAGGGCTTTTCTATGACGGACGAGGACATTCCGTTTTGAGGGTAAGTTATGAATAGCGACTATGACCTTTATATGGAGTTGCAGGCCAAGACAAGACAGCTCGACGCTTCGGTAAAGCTTCTTCGGGCAAACGGTACGGAGTACGCACAGGCCGAGCGTGATTACAAGGTGCTTTTAAGGCAGGAATGCTTGAAGCTCCGTGACGCTGGTATGGCCGTCGGAATGATAAATATGACGGCCTACGGTATCCCTGCGGTAGCGGAAGCCCGTTTCCGCAGGGACGTAGCAGAGGCGACATACAAGGCTAATCAGGAAGCGATAAATACGCTCAAACTTCAAATGCGCCTTATAGAGTCGCAGATACAGCGGGAATGGGGGCAGGCAGGTAATGAGTAAGTCTATCGTATCGAATGAAAAGGTTTGTTTGATATGCGGCACTACATACGGCCTACACAAACATCATATTTACTTCGGGCACGGTTACAGAGAGCTGTCCGAAAAGTACGGTTGCTGGTGCTATCTGTGTAGCCGACATCACAACTTCTCGGCCGTCGGCGTCCATAACAACAGGGAAGCCGACTTGAAGCTGAAACGTTATTGCCAAAAGCTGTGGGAGCAGAGATATGACCGAGAAAGTTTTATGCGGATATTCGGACGGAGTTATCTGTGAAATCAAAATGAAGTTGCCGTCGCTCAATGATTACGTCCGCCTTTGCAGAGCAGACAAATACGGGGCGGCGGCTTACAAGAAGAAGCTCGAACAGCAGATAGGCCTTTTTACGGGGCGGCTTCCGAAGTTTGAGAAGCCCGTGGAAATACACTTCCATTGGATAGAGGAGAACAAACGGCGGGACTATGACAACGTGTGTTTCGCCAAGAAGTTCATTCTCGATGAGCTGGTAAAGCAGGGGAAGCTAAAGGACGATAACCGTAAGTGTGTAGCCGCATTCAAGGACACGTTCGGGTACGGTGATAAGGCTGAAGTAATCTTAACGATAAAGGAGAGAAACGATGAATAGAAAAAGGAGCGGTAATTCGCAGGTCGATAGGGTAATCGAATATATGAGGGCGCACGGGAGCATTACCTCTATGGACGCATTCGAGGACTTGCGTATAACAAGGCTCTCGGCGGTAATATTCAGGGCGAAGCGGCTCGGGTATCATATCGCCACGGTAATAGAAACAAGCGAAAGGAGCGACATAACCTTTTACGCAAGGTATTCGTTGGAGGAGTAATGAAAAGCGAGAATTACATATCCGTACAAGGCTGGATGCGGAACGAGCTCGGCCTTAAGGGGAATGACCTTTTGGTCTATGCCGTGATATACGGCTTCTCACAGACCGAAAATCAATGCTTCACGGGGACGCTGTCATACCTCGCCGACTGGTGCGGGTGCTCTAAACAGGGCGTGATGAAGAACCTTAAGTCCTTACAGGATAAGGGGCTCATCGTCAAAGAAGAAAAGCGTGTCAACGGGGTAAAGTTTGTTTCATACTATGCAACTCAGTTTAACGAGGTGGTAAACACAGTTTACGGGGGTATGAAACAAAGTTTAACGGGGGGCGGTAAACACAGTTTACCCAATAATAATATAGAGGGTGAAAATATAGAAGATACTAAAGAACATACTAAAGTGAAGCGTTTCACTCCGCCCAGCGTTCAGGAAGTTAAGGCGTACTGCCTTGAAAGGGGCAACGACGTAGACGCTCAAAGGTTCGTTGACTACTATGAGGCAAAAGGCTGGCTCGTCGGCAAGACGAAAATGAAAGACTGGCGGGCGGCCGTTCGGACTTGGGAAAGGCCGAGGGAAAACAGCAGAAGCTTTTCGGAGATAGCAGGGGGCTTTTAATGACGGTTCAAGAAACGGCGGCAATACTCGATATATTGCAGACGGCTTATCCGAGGTGGAACGCCGACAAGAAAAAGACGCTGGCCTTATGGTCGCAGATGTTCTGTGACGAGCCCGTGGAGCTCGTAGCGGCGTCGGTGAAAGCGTTTATCGCCGCAGACGTGCAGGGCTTCTGTCCGACGATAGGGCAGATAAAAAACACGATATACGAGATACGGGACGACAGCCTTGGGGAAGTCGAAGCGTGGGGGCTCGTGAAGCGGGCTATATCAAACGGGATATACGGGAGCTACGAGGAGTACGAAAAGCTCCCGCCCGTTATTCAAAAGGTCGTGGGTAGCCCTGAACAGTTGCACGACTGGGCGTTGCTGACGGACGGCCTGTCAACGGTGGTAGCCTCAAACTTTATGAGGGCATACCGTGAGGAACTACGGCGTGAAAGGTTTAGCGGGGTGCTCCCGACAGACGTGAAGAAAGCTTTAGGAGCGGCGAAATTGCTTGAGGTAAGGAATGAGAGATAAAAGAAGCTGTGTAAGCTGTATTTGGTACGACGAGGACTGCCGCTGTGCAAACGGCGACAGCCCGTACTGCGGCGAAGAAGTAAATAACAACGACGTATGCCCTTGCTGGAATAGCGACGGGGAAGAATGGAGAAAGATATGAAAGTAGCAGACAAGTGGATAAGGATAATACAGGGGACGACAACGCTGGTATATCGGTATCAGCAGGGCGAAATATGCAGGGCGGTCGAGGTTACGCACCGTGAGCCGAAGCCCGTTCTGTTCCGTAAGGCCGCTGGGCGGAGGTTTAAGTCGGTATGACGCTGAAAGACACAGACAAGCTCATCGAACTTATTGACGACGACATAGCGTCCCTCGACAAGAATACGTCAAGGTTAATAGATACAGACCAACTCATCGGGTTTATAGACGCTTATATAACTATACTTAACGAAAGGTATAAAGAGCGGGTGTCGCAGACGGCATTTGATGTCTGTCTTTGCACGCTACAAATGGTAAAGCAATACATCAAGGCGTTGCCGACAGTCGAGCCGACTGCTTCAACTTGCCTTGGGTGCAACTGTCCGAAAATGGAGAAGTTAGAAGCCGAGCCGATAAAGCACGGGCGGTGGAAACATCATCAATACTGCAATACCGCAGGCTACTACGAGTGCGACAACTGCGGAAAGATAAACTCTTATGAGAGCAACTACTGCCCGAAGTGCGGAGCGAGAATGGACGGTGGAGAGAATGGCTGAATGTTATAACCTTGCGTGTCCTTACTGCGTGGACTACAAATGCAAGAGAACGGCTACTTGCGATATGCGATTAGACGGCGAGTATGTCAAGGTAAAGCACGGACAATGGGTATATGTTAAAACAATTATCAATGGAGAAAAAGAATATAAATGTTCTGAATGTAATGCTCTGTTGTATTGTTACGGAACTCCAAAACAGGCTCATTATGACTATTGCTATATGTGTGGAGCGAAGATGGATTTAGATGAGGTGGAAGAATGACGAGATACAAAACCGATAACGAGCTGCTGATAGAATGGCAAGAAAGACTTGGCCTCCAAGACTGGGCAATTAAAGTTGTTGATAATTGTCCGCCAGATGAAATAGGAACAAGTGCTTGTGATGGGTATACGGTGTGGGAAGAGAGTATCAAGGCCGCAAGAATACAGATACTTGACCCAAAGTATTACGGAGATAGAATAATTCCGTTTGACTATGAGAAGATTTTGGTGCATGAGTTACTACACCTAAAGTTCACGCTTGTGTCGGATGAAGTAGAGGCTCTGCAGGCTCGTTATATGCATCAAATCATAGACGATTTGGCAAGGGCGTTTGTTGATGCAAAAAGGAGTAACAGACGGGATAAGAATAACGAGGTGGAAAATGCTTATCTTGCAAGAGAACGGCTACTAACGAGCTATTGTAAAAATAACGAGGTAGAAGAATGAGTTATGAAAGCCCGATAAAACTGATAACAGACCTGAACTACAAACTCATAGAAGACCAAGAGCGAAACATCTACAAGGCGGTTTGCTCTTACGGCATAGACATCAGCAAAGACGAACTGTTCAAGCTCTTGTATGATGACCGAAAGCAATATGACAAAGGGTATTCGGACGGCTACGCCAAAGCGAAAGGGGACATCGTGTTCTGTGTTGAATGCAAGCACTACAAGCAGAGCGCAGTCGCAGGCCGAAAGATGTGCTTTAGGAAAGATGTTGACGGAATAAAGGTCTGCTACGATTTTCTGCCGTATGATAGTTGCACTTATGGCGAGCGAAAAGAGGTGGAAGAATGAAGAACGATATATGCCATTGTATGAACTGCGGGGCTGAAATAGAGTACGACGTTCCGATAGGGGGGCGGGAAGATGCTTGAGGTAGACAAGAAGATAGCCGAGTGCCGCAAGCAGTTGAACGCTCCGACCATAAGCCCGTGTAGGAAACGGGACTTGACGAAATACCTGTGGCGACTGCGGGCGGAAAAACGGGCGATTTTAGAGGCGAAAGGAATACGTCGGTAAAGTTGCCCGATACCGATACTAACGGACGCAACAGGGGCGATTTTCGGGGTAATTTATGGACGAACAGCTCATACGGCAAATTGTGATACAGACCATACAAGAGCTAAAGCGGAACGGAATGCTGAAAAGCGTTGACGAGCTGGCCTATTCCGACGTTTCGGGCTTGCTGGCCGCATACTACGACGGCGGCGAACAGGATACGCAGATACGGGCGGCGGTCGAGGGGCTTAAAGGCGATTACTACTATAAGGTGCTTCCGCTGTACTTCGGATATAAATACACGATAGAGCAGATAGCCGAGGAGTTCGGCGTCGAGGTGTCCACGATTGTCCGCAATAAAAAGCGATTGTGTTTGCAGGTCTATAACGCAATTCAATGACCGCCCGAAAGGGCGGTTTTTTAATGCTCGAAAAACTTTTTTGAAAAATCGGAAAAAAGTCCTTGACGTATAGAGCCCTATACGCTATAATGAACGTGTCAGAAGGAAAAAGGCGGTCAGGTGAATACGGTTCTCGCAGTTCAGCAAGTCTGTGGGGGACGAAAAGCCCGAAGCCGAAAAGAAGTAGAAAGGACAAGAAAATGGTTACCAAGGAGCAGGAAAGAAAGGCACTCGCAAAGATAGAGGCAATACTCGCAGAGCTGGGCGAGGACAGCTACGTAGGAATGGCGATGAAAGGCGTTATCGACGACGCAAAGCAGAACATCGAGAACGACTGGGGAATGAGCTACTACGACCGCTGGGAAGAAAGCGAAAAGAAGCTGGCAAGGGCAAAGGCGGAAATGGCCGAGCAGTTCGCAAGAGCCGAAGAGCTTGAAAAGAGGTGCGTGCTTCTGCAGGCGGCGGTAATGACCGTCGATGAGATGGGCGACATAGCTGGGCTGATAGCCGACCACAGGTACGTCTGCTTCGATGAAAAGAACCGCACGGCCGAGAAGATAGTTGAGTTCGCAGAAGAGCCGCAGGGGCTGGCGTTCAAAGAGGCCGTGGCTAACAACCGCAGGGCGGCCGCCAACGAAGAGAAGTGCAGGCTCGTGCTCGAAATGCTCGACAAGTATGAAGTAAAGGTAGGCAAGCTGTAAGACGAAAGCTGACCTAACGGCTTGACGGGGGGAAAGGAAACGATATGAGCAAGAAGAGGTTCGTGTACTACCAGCCGAACGAAAAGGACATAAAAGACCGTTTCGGCGACTGCACGATAAGAGCGTTGAGCAAGGCGTTGAACGTGAGCTGGGTAGAGGCGTTCGACAAGACCGTTCCGCTGTGCAGGGAAGCGCAGGTGTCGGGGCTGTTCTCCGCTCCCGTTGACATCAAGAGGCCGTTGCTTGAGAGGCTGGGCTTCAAGTACGTGGGCGTCAGCAACAAGAAAGGCACGAAGCGGCCGACGGTTGACAGCTTCGCCAAAGACCACCCAGCAGGGACGTACATCTGCAACGTGGCAAATCACGAGGTGGCGGTGGTTGACGGTAAATACTACGATACGTGGGATAGCGGCGAGTGCTCGCTGTACGGGTACTTCGAGAAGATATGACAAGGACGCTGGGCTATCGGCGATACGGGCAGAAAGGAACACCGATGAACAAGAACATAGACGAAATCACGAAGAAGCTCGAAGAGGGTGTTAAGGCCGTGTTCGAGAGCGACCGTTACAAGGCGTACCTCGACTTTATGGGAAAGTTCTACGATTACTCGGCCAACAACTGTGCGCTGATATATATGCAGAAGCCCGACGCTACGCTGGTCGCTGGGTACAACACGTGGCTGAACAAGCTGAAGCGGCAAGTCCGCAAGGGCGAAAAGGCTATCAAGATACTTGCGCCTATGCCGCACAAGAAAGACGTCACCGACGACGACGGAAACGTGGAAGAGGTGAGGTGGACGACGTTCAGGGCGGTAAACGTTTTCGACATATCGCAGACCGACGGCGACGAAGTGCCGAATATCCTTACCAAGCTGACAGGCGGGTATGAAGATTACGAGTCCGTCCTCAAAGGCTTAAAATCGGTCGCAGGCGTCCCGATTACCATAGAGCCGATAAACGGTGCGGCCAATGGCTTCTTCAGTCCCAGCGAGGCTAAAATCGTCCTTAAAGAGGGACTGTCCGAGGCGCAGACGATAAAGACCGCCGTTCACGAGGTAGCGCACAGCATTCTGCACAAGAAAGACGGCGAGGAAGAGCAGGCCAGCCGCAACACGAAAGAGGTTCAGGCCGAGAGCGTCGCTTACATCGTGTGTAATTGGCTGGGGCTTGATACGGCGGAGTACAGCTTCGGTTACGTAGCGGGGTGGAGCAAGGACAAGGAAGCAAAGGAACTGCTGGAATGCGCCGACGTCATAAAGAAAACGGCTCGGCAGATAATAGACGGCCTTAAGGCCGCATAAGGGGGTAAGACAATGGCAAGATACGCATACGGAATGAGGTTAAGGGGCTTTTCGCCAATGTGCCAGCCGATGAAAGGACTGCTGGACGTTGACGAGGACAGAGAGGGCAGGTACTATAACCTGCTTCTCTACGACAGAAAGCTTACGGACAAGGAAGTGGCAGACTACGAGCTTGATTATCTCGGAAAGGGGGAATAGGAATGGATATTAAACAGGCGGCAAAAACGGGCTATATGTCGGAGCTTGATTGGGTTGAGCTTTACTTGAGTTCGCACGGCTATGATTATGAACGAATTGACAGAACGGCCAACGACTACCGTGACAAGCACCAAATCATCGTCTACCGACACGGCGTCAGGTCGTGGGACGTTATATGCCATAAGGGGAGCTACGGCTACGAGAAAGGCCTGTTGGAAACGTGCGGCGAGATAGTGAGCGTAGGCGACAGCGCAGACGGCGTCGAGGGCTGGCTGACCGCAGACGAAGTTATAGAGCGCATAAAACGGCTTCAGTCGTGGGTTGACAAGCGGGAGCGTGTCCCCTATACTGAAAAGGGGGTGACGCTATGACAGAAGCAAGAAGTAAATCAATGCAGAAGTACCTGAACGCCAAGACGGTCGAGATAAAGCTCCGACTCGTCAAGACCACCGACGCCGACATATTGGAGCGGCTCGAAATGGTCGGAAACAAGCAGGGGTACATAAAGACGCTGATACGGGCGGATATACGAAAGTCCGAATAGTCTTGAAATTAAAGGGCTCGCAAGAGCTCTTTTTTATTTGCAAAAAACTTTTTTGAAAAATCGTAAAAAAGTCCTTGACGTATAGAGCCCTATACTGTATAATGAAGCTGTGAGTTGAAGAAAGCCGCAAGGCGGCAAGTGAAAGGAGAAAAGAAAATGAAAGCTTACGAAGTACTGAAGAACGTTAACACAATGATAGAGAGCGCAGAGGCATACAAGGCTCATTACGGCTGGGCGAAGAGGTGGCAGATAGGCCACGTTTGCGAAGACCTCGGTATCTTCGACTGGTGGAATGAGTGGTTGAGCGTTTCCCAGCTCAAGCAGATGAAGAAGTTCCTCGAAGTCGCTATCGAAAGAGGGTTCGACGGTTATGTGTGCTTCAAAGTCGGAGCGGCTGGTTGCTCCCACGGAATGTGGGCGAATGAGTGCGATAGCACCGACGGTTATAGCCCGAAAGAGGGAGCTTGCCTCTATCACAGCTTCAGGAGCGGCGACAATTACTACGACTTAAGGCGTAGGGACGGAAGTTGGGTTCACGAGGATATGAAGCTTAAGGACGTTGACGCAGAGCTCGCAAACGCCTTTGCGGTTGGCACAGTCGAGGGCAGGGCATAAGAAAGGAGAACGAAAATGGAAGACAAGAATTACATCACATTTATAGTCGGCCAGCTTCTCAAAGACCACCTCGCAAAGTTCAGCGACGAGTACGTGGGGAATAAGTTCGAGGCGTGCGCCCGTATCGCAGACGAGGTTATCGCCTACAATGCGCAGACACTTGTAGCGGATAAGCTCGGTTGGTACGAAGCGGCGAGGCGTTGGCTGTACGGATATGAAACAAGGGCAAGCTGGATACTCGATTACTACTGCATAGGGCACGTGGAGTAAGAGCGGCGGCTGTGCTATCGGCAAGACGGGCGGAAAGGGAAAGAATGGCAAGCAAGTACCTGTTGGAAGTGGCCGTGAGAACGGCGAAGAACGAGCACAAGTTCGTGACATGGTACGAGGGCTGGTTTAAGGGCAAGGCGTTGACCTTGTTAGAGGACTT
>Ga0310691_10001871_pt1 | contig 30176 bp, 22 predicted proteins | sample 176DNAGHGlowgp2_FD_203887 | JGI IMG/M metagenome (GOLD analysis project Ga0310691, IMG submission 203887) | Sheep rumen microbial communities from Palmerston North, Manawatu-Wanganui, New Zealand - 1766 DNA GHGlow gp2 (v2) (version 2) | ecosystem: Host-associated > Mammals > Digestive system >... | reverse complement strand
GCGACGAAAAAACGCCGGAAGCTGTTTTCACCCTTGCTTCGTCCTCCGCAGTCTGCAATATCGCTCCGACCGGAACAGTGGAATTCACAATTAAGGGTTCACTCTTTGAGAAAACATATTCTGTTCCGCTTGTTTCCGAAAGACGGAAATCCACGGCAACCCTTTCTGATTCCGATGACCTGACAGAGCTTGAAGACGGCATTTATCAGATCTCGGCAAGCTACAAAGGCGACAGCATCTACGGCTCCTACCGGAGCAGCGCGAAGAATCTGATTGTCGGCGAAGATGCAGTCTTCCCGGTTCTCTTCAATGAAAACGGAGAAAGAACGGATACCTTCTGCTACGGCGACAGCATGACAGTAAAGTTCTACCGCTATACAAAACAGGAAGACGGATCGACTGCTGAGGAACTGATGTCCGACATGACCGAGCAGTACGGCATCAGCGGACAGAAGCTCACAGACAAGCCGGGTACCTATACCAAGACAATTACGGCAGACGAAACCGATTATTCTTACAGCTATACCCTGAAAAAGCGCCCGGTCGAGATCGGCGTCAGCGAGCCCGGCGACCTTTATGCCGGAGAAATCGGCGATCAGCTTCCGCAGGCAGTCCTGCTCTCCGAACTTGCAGAGGGCGATACGCTGGATGAGCTGGTCACGCTGACCTTCATGAACGGCACGCGCACAAAGAACGTCATCATCAATAATTACACGCTCCCCGGCTCTTACTATGCAAACCTCACCCCGATTACCAAGGAACCGAATAAGACTGACTATTATGACCTGAAGCTCTACGGCACAACATTTACGATCTTCTCCAAACTGTATGATCTGAACATTGCAGCAGAACTGTGTGAAGAAAAAGATGCAGGCGAAATCCGTATGACGATTCCGGAAACCCTGACTCTGACCACCCGCACGCTGCGCTACGAATCCGGCACAGCAGTGAAACTGACTGCCGTTCCGTACAGCGGTTATCAGTTCGATCACTGGACAGTCAATGATGAAGAATACACAGCGGACACAATCAACTTCAATATGTACTCTCAGACATATGATGTGAAAGCATACTTCGTAAAGGACAACAGCCCTGTGAAGACCGGAAGTGTAACGGTAGACGAAACATTCCTGATGGACGGCACGGTTCAGTATCCGGAAGAATTTGACAATTCCAAGACCTATCCCGTCGGCAAGGAGCTGACATTTACAGCAGCGGATTCGGAAAATGCCGTATTCGCTTACTGGAATATCGTTTCAGAAAGAAAATCCTACAACAGCTATGACAAGGAAATTTCAATCACAGTCTCTGAAACCCCTGTCTATCTGTACCCTGTCTTCCAGGGGGCTCCCTGCACTGTGACGCTGAGTGAAGGAATCATTGCCGAATATGAAGCGATGAACATTCAGGAGGAGACCGTCATGAACCGCGTCACCTCCGGCAATACCGTTCCCAAAGGCACGGAGCTGACACTGACAGCTCCCGACACAGACAAACCGGAAGAGTATGCATGGTTTATCAACGGTGAACAGCAGCAAGACAATCAGACCGCACGGACACTTGTTATCAGCGGTGATGTCACGATCGAGTGGAAATCTTCCGCTGAGGTCATTCCGCCGGAATTCTGCACACTGACGCTGACAAATGAAAACGGCACAGAGCCGGCCGCTTCGCTTGACGATCTGAGCCAAATCCCCTATGGAACAGAGATTACACTGACAGCAGCGGATGCAGAGGGATTTGTGTTTGTCGGCTGGTTTGAGGACAGCACGCTGCTTTCAGACGAAAGCGTATACACATTCACGGTCGTCAGAGATGCAGCCCTGATCGCAAAGTATGAAGAGCAGGCAGTCCGAACACCGGGAGATGCAAACGGCGACGGCGAAGTTAATCTGGTCGATGTCATCCTGATCCGCAGATATCTTGACGGCGGATGGAATGTCACGATCAACACTGCAAACGCTGATGTAGACGGCGACAATGAAGTTTCTCTAAAGGATGTTGTTCTGATTCGCCGCTACCTCGCAGGCGGATGGGACGTCGAGCTGAAGTAATGAAAACGGCTGCGCTTGTGTTTTGACACAGGCGCAGCCCGCTGAAAGGAGTTCAGATATGATCAAACGCATCCTATCTGTTGTTCTCGGTTTTGCGGTGATCTGGTTGATGATTCCCTGTCAGGCTGCATTTGCGCGCGCTCCGGTGATCTCAGCAGAAATCATCCGGGCAGCGGCAGGAGATACAGCAGAACTTCGGCTGATGATACAGGACAATCCCGGAATTATCTCGCTGGGGTTGGATTTGCAGTATGATACCGACAAGTTAAAGCTGACAGACTGCCAAAACGGCGAAATCTTTCCGGATGTCTGTATGACTGCCGGAAACGATCATCAGGCAAATCCGTATTCGATTCTCTGGGATGACGCAGGAGCATCCGACTATCAAAAAAACGGCACACTTGCCGTACTGAAATTTGAGGTTTCACCCGATGCACACGGCATTTCTGAGATTCAGCTCCGGCTGCGGTCGTCATCGACAGTCAATTCAGGTTTGCATCCGGTTTCGTTTGTGATGCAGAACGGCGCGGTGCAGATCACCGAAAAAGGCATTCTGACCGCCGGAACCGTGTTTGCAAACGGTGCGGAGCAGGTAAGAGTTCCTGTTTCAATCAGTCACAATCCCGGCATTGCAGCACTGCGCTTTTCAGTCGAATATGATGCAGAACAGCTGCGGCTGACCAAAATTGAGGATACCGGACTGCTTGGAGAAGCTGTCTTTTCCTCCGGCAAAAATCTCAGCGAACAGCCTTATTACATTTTCTGGGACGATATCGGCACTACCGATCATACCGAAAACGGCATTCTGGCATGGCTGACCTTCGATATACTGAAACCCGAAGCAGACCAAAACGCACCAATCAGACTGACATTGGATCCGGCATCGACAATCAATTCCGATCTGAAAAAATTTTCACTCGATACCAGAGACGGCTGTGTGATAACCGGAAGCGGCCCTTCTCTGATGATTACGCAGACATCTGCAAAACGCGGTGAACAGGCAGAAGTCGCAGTCGTGATTTCTGAGCATTCCGGTCTTGCGGGTCTGGCATTCGATCTCAGTTATGATCCGAAAGTGCTGCAATTGCAGCAGGCTGAAAACGGCGAAGCATTTCCAAACGCGGTTGTCACATTCGGAAATAATCTGAAAGCGGTTCCCTATTCGATGATGTGGGAGGATTCCAGGACGCAGAATATGACCGGCAGCGGCACAATTGCAACTCTGCGGTTCCTGGTTTCGGAAAATACAGACGAAACATTTACGCCGATTACGGCTGTGCTGCGTCAAAGCTCGACATTCAATGAAGATTTGCAGAGCGTTCCGTTCGAGATAGCAGACGGCGGTATTCTGATTGAGCCGGACACCACAACGACTACAACCGGCACAACAACAGCCACTACCGAGACAACCACATCTACCACGGAAACCACTACCACTGAAACAACCACATCTATCACGGAAACTACTACCACCGAAACATCCACATCCACCACGGAAACCACTACCACTGAAACATCCACATCTACCACAGAATCTACAACCACCGAAACAACCACATCTACCACAGAATCTACAACCACCGAAACAACGACATCCACCACGGAAACTACTACCACCGAAACATCCACATCCACCACGGAAACCACTACCACCGAAACAACCACATCCACCACGGAAACTACTACCACCGAAACATCCACATCTACCACGGAAACCACTACCACCGAGACAACAACATCCACCACGGAAACTACTACCACCGAAACAACGACATCCACCACGGAAACTACTACCACCGAAACAACCACATCCACCACGGAAACTACTACCACCGAAACAACCACATCCACCACGGAAACCACTACCACCGAAACAACCACATCCACCACGGAAACCACTACCACCGAAACAACCACATCCACCACGGAAACCACTACCACCGAAACAACAACATCCACCACGGAAACTACTACCACCGAAACAACCACTTTCACTACTACAACCGGCACAACTACATCAACGACTGAAACAACTACTTTCACTACTACGACCGGTACAACGACCTCAACGACCGAAACAACTACTTTCACTACTACGACCGGCACAACTACATCAACGACTGAAACAACTACTTTCACTACTACGACCGGTACAACGACCTCAACGACCGAAACAACTACTTTCACTATCACGACTGATACAACTACCTCAACAACCGAAACAACCACTTCCACTATCACGACTGATACGACTACCTCCATTACTACAACTGATACGATTACATCAACAACTGAAACAACTACCACTACTACCGATACTACTTCTGCCACAACTACTGAAACGACAACGGATCTTCCCGACCCGGTCAGCGGTGATTTCAACAGAGACAAAGAACTGACCGTTGCGGATGCTGTACTGTTTGCGCGGTATCTGGCGGAAGATTTGACCCTCACAGAATCGGAGATCGACAACATTCTGAATGCCAAACCCGATCAGGATGAGGATAATCTTATCACGATCCATGATTTGACAACATTGCTGAAAAAGCTCGGAACTGAGTAAGTATGAAACAATTTGCCCCTCTGACGATTTCGCCGGAGGGGCTTTTTGCACAGACTGCATGCCCGCCGATCGGCGGGCATGATTATTATATGCTATATTTCCAATAAACAAGACGAAGCCAGCGCCCGGTACTGAGCGCTGGCTTTTCTTTTTTATTGCAGCGGTATAAAGCCGCTCTGCGAGGTCATGCGGATGACAAAAAGCGTGGAATGGGATATAATGCGGCAGAAGCGACAGAGTTGACATTGCAGCAAGAGATTACGGAATAGATTGGAGTGAGCGATGATGACGCGCAGAGGGCATTACATTGACTCAGAGCGCCCGATGGAAGAGAGGGAGCGCCGGGTCTGCGGAGCGCTTACCATTTCGGCAGTTCGTCCAGCGTAATGACATATTCACTCTGATAGGTTTTCTTCATCACGGATGCTTCTGTATATGCTTCGGAGTATTTGCCGTTCTGGGTAACGAAGCCGCCGCACCATGTCCCGAACCACGACCATCTTGCGCCGGATGCCACGACATTGTCAATATCAAAAACGACGCCGTTTTCCGTCAGCGCGGTGATCTTGTTGGTGTCCGGATATTCCAGCAGTTCTGCGAATTTTGCATTCTGCGCACCGTAGGAATGCGCGTCTGCATAGATATCCTCGCCGATGACATCGACGTATTCGTCGCCGGGATACCAGTCCGCCGCCTGACCGTTCCATACCCAGATCAGGTTGTTGCAGTGGTAGACGTTCGTCAGCTGATCGTAGAGATACTTCCAGAACTGCTTGTAGGGCTCTGCGCCCTTTGCGCCCCACCAGAACCATCCGCCGGATGCTTCATGCAGCGGGCGCCAGAGGATCGGAATACCGGCATCGCCCATCTGATTGATGAGCTTTGCGATCGCTGCGATATCTGCGTCAATCAGCTTTTTGCCCTCGGGATCGCTGCCGTTCATGACGGCGCCGATATCGAAATTGACATTCGAGGTCGAGAATCCCTGCCACCAGCGCGGATTGCCGCTGGCATCATTGCCGTCTTTGAGGTATTTGTCCGGTGCATTCCAGTGCCAGCAGAAGGTCACAATGCCGCCCTGCTGATGGAATTTCATTGCGGTATCGACTGCCGTGGAGCGTGCGCCGCGTGCGACCCGGGACGGGGCATAGTCCATGAAATCGAGACCGCAGATTGCCGGATATTTGCCGGTCGCTTCGTAGATTGCCCTGAACTCGGGACCGTCCGTGCCGTTGTCGCAGACCTGTCCGGCAAGCGTATATTTGCCGTAAGAATCGCACAGATACTCAAACAGTTTTTTCGTTGCAGCATCTGCATTTTTATTGATGAGCTGATTTGAGACCCGATAGACCGATTTGGAGATTCCTTCGTCTGTTTCAACTTTGATTTTATCCAGCATAATCCAGCCCCACGATTTTCTGACGGTAATCTCATGGCTGCCGGCCTTCAGCATCACACCCTTGAGGACGGAATCCGTATAGCTTGTGCTGCTTTCAAATGAACCGACCGAATTGCCGTCCGCATAGACATTGTTGGTCTTGCTGCCGCCGATTCCCTTTGCGGTCAGCGTCAGCTTATAAAGGCCGTCCGCCGGTACATTGACCGAAAATACGACCGTATCCGGATCGTCTGCAAAATTGCCGACTGCCTTGCCGCCGGATGCACCGGCATCGTTCTGTGCGCTGTTCTGACCGTTGATTTTTGCGCTTTCCGCTTCATAGACAGCGGAGAAGATCTCTGTTTGTGTCCCGGGATCATCCGGCACATTGTCCGAGATCAGAATACGCTTGAGCAGCGTCAGATCAACGGCAGTCAGCTTTCCGTCCGCATTCAGATCCGCAGCTTTTGCCTGATCCGCTGTGAGGCTGCCGCTCGTCAGCAGATATTTCTGAAGCAAAACTGCGTCGGCGATTTCGGTTTTGCCGTTCTGATCGACGTCACCCGTTTCCTGAACGGTGACCGTCATATTCTTGTAAACGGTTTCATACATCGTATCCGCCCAGAGCTTGCGCATACCCTCGTAGCCGTCCGAGCTGGGATGCACACCGTCACTGCTGAGCAGGTTCGGATTCTTTTCAAAGAATGCTTCAAAATCCGGGCCTTTGACGATCTGATCGCCGTATTCGGCGTAAAGCTGCCGGATCTTCTGGTTGAAGAGCTTTGCGTTCGGCTGAACATCCTGATTGGTCGATGCCGGAATCATCGGCAGAACCGGAACCTTGCCGAGCTTCAGCACCGTGTCGATCATTGCCTTTGTATTCGCATAGTAGTTGTTGATGTTGTTCGGATTTCCCCAGCAGTCATTCGTGCCGTAGGCGATGCCGACATATTTCACGGGGCTGTCCTTGAGCCAGCCTTCTATCGCAGCTTTGCCGTGCGGGCTGGCGATGCCGCCGATCCCGCCGTTCTGTGCAACGGGATAATAGCGCGAATCCTTGCGGTTGATATATGCCGCGTAGCTTGTGCCCCAGCTGTTCCCCATGCCGCCGGCTGTGATCGAATCGCCGAAGAACACCCAACTGTCGAATACGCCCTGTGACGCATCATGAATATCGAAATTGAACTTGACCTTTCCGCCCTCCGCTTTCGTAACGCGAATGCGGATCCAGTTTGCGCCTTTCATATCGACAAGATGCTGCTTTGAGCTGAGTCTGTTGTTTGAAACGCTGACAGCACGCTCCCAGCCGTCATTCGGGCAGGAACCGCCTGCCGCCTTGTTGATCTCAATCACATAGTCAACCGGCTCCTGCCCCTTGTTGACATAGCTGCCGATGTCATCGTAGGTGCTGTCATTGTACCACACGGCAATGACCTTCTGCCGCTGCTCTGCCGGTACGCCGGAGAGATCGTAGGCAAGATAACACGGTGCATCTGCCTGCCACGCCGTCCAGTAAGCATCGTCATTGCCGTCGGATGCGGTGCCGCCGTTTGCAAATGCAGGAACCTTGCGGCTGATGAGCGGATTGGCGGCAGCAGTCTGTTCTGCTGCGTCTGCCGTCAGCATCAGCGGAAAACTGTTTTCAGTCTGCGGGCTCCGTTCCTGCAAAGGAATCGTACAGGCTGCGGTCAGTACAACCGAGAGAAAACCTGCAAGCGCTTTTTTCATCATAAAAATCCTCCCCCTGTTTTCGGTATGATGACTCCTTTGATACTGTCATTATAAAGGATGCCGCGGAAAAATGCAATAACAGAATGCATCAAAAAAATGCATAATTTGCTCAAAGCATTGATGCGGAAAGAAAATGTGATTCCGCCCTTGCAATTCGCGCAGGAATATGGTATGATAGAGAAAAGGAGCTGATACTTATGCGGATGGATGAAATCGGATGGCACTCGATTCACGGTGCCGATTTTGCAAATGTACGCGAGCACGGTGCGGGAGACTGGGTGTTCCTGCTGATCAAATCGCCGTGCAGGATCTTCGTAAACGGTGAGATGCGGCGATTCCCTGCCTATACATGGGTTCTTTTTACGCCGGATTCTTATCAGAACTACGGCGCGGACGGGGAAGAATATTTTGATGACTGGATGCATTTTGCGCCGGATGCCGAAGAAGAAGCGCTGCTCCGCTCGATGAATATTCCGGTCAATATACCGGTCACGCTGCCGAAGGGAACAGAGATTTCAAAGCTGCTGCGGGATATCTGCTTTGAATATTATTCCGCGCATCTGCACCGGATCGAGACAACGAATCTGTACTTCCGGATGCTGTTTTACCGGCTGCACGAACAGCTTATCCGCGTGAAAGCGGTGCCGGATTCCGGCACGGCGGCAGGGCGCCTGCGGCAGATCCGCGATTTTATTTTCCGCAAGCCGTTTGATCGGTTTACGGCGGCGCGGTTTGCCGACGAGCTGAATCTCAGCGAAGCGGATTTTCTGCGGCAGTATGAAGCGGAAAACGGCAGCCGGTTTCAGGATGATCTGATCCACACCCGTATATGCTTTATCGCCGGACAGATGAAAGTGCATCTTGCGGAGAATCAGACCGTTGAAGAAATTGCACAGCTCTGCGGCTATGCGAGCGAATCGGATTTTTCCGCTGAATTTGCGCGGTATATCGGCAAATCGCCGCAGGCTTATCTGGACGAGCTGAGAGCGGAAAACGGAATATGAATAATGCCCGTCTGTGAACAAGCAGGCGGGCATTTCTATATGCTGAAAGAAAACAGGGGAGCCGTTTATGTGCTTTGCTTTCGGTACTGCATGGCTGTGATGCCGCATTTGTCCTTGAACTGCCGCATGAAATGCGATACATTCTGATAGCCGCACTGCACGGCGATCTCCTGGATTCGCAGCTCCGTGTGCCTGAGCAGACTTTTCGCCTTGCTGATGCGCGCCGCAATGACATCGTCCATGCAGCTGACCGAAAAGAGCTGCTTGTAGAGCCTTTGCAGATGGCTGCGGCTGATGCCGATTTCCCTTGCAATCTGCTCAATATCCCATTCCCTCTGCGGATCGGCCATGATCTCGCAGCGCAGCTTTTGCAGCATCTCCTTGTAATCCGGTGCAAAGGCAGATGCAGCAGAGATGCGTTCCAGCAATGCCTGTTCGCATTCCTCGACCGCTGCCGCAGCATCGGCGAGTGTCTCCTGTGTCAGACGCTGCACCGTGAAGATCATACGCGGAACCGGAATATCCGTCTTGCCGCGCAGATGCTGCATCCGGTGCTCCGCCGATACGCTCAGGCTGCTTGCAATTCCGCTGTCATCCTGTTCTGTATCCGCCGGAACCGTCACGGCAAAAACATTCGGCCTCATCCGTGCAAGAAAGCCGTTTTCCGGCAGAATATCACGCAGCGCATTGCCAAGCAGCAGTGCGGGATCATAATCCTGTGTGCTGTGCGATTCCGGCAAAATACCGATCAGAACCAGCAGCGGCGTTTCTGTATCTGCATATGGACGGTACAGAATATCATGCAGATGCTCCGCGAATCCGCGGCGGTTATAGAGACCGGTCTCCGCATCATGCGAGGAAAGAACCGGAATCTGTCTGCGACGGTGTTCCAGATACATCGCCTGCTGGAGCTGATACAGCCCGTGTGCGGCAGCATCGCACCATTCTGTATAAAATGCATCCGGCTCGACGTCCTCCGCCTTTGCATAGGCGCTCGCCAGATAGCCGAAGATCTGACCGTGAGCATGAAGCGATGTCACAAGAATCAGCATCGGCTCATGCGGCTCACAGAGCGCGGGAAGAATATCCCGCGTATCGAATTCATACTGATCCGGTGCATTCTGCCCGCGTCGCTTGGAGAGGGCAAGCAGCATTTTTTCATGGAATCCGCCCTGCCGGAATCGCTCCGGATATGCAAAATCCATACACCAGTCTTTGCAGAGACAGATATCGAGCCAGACCCAGTTCGGCAGAACATGACCCACACTGTCTGTTTTGGTGATCCATTCGTTCAGGGTGGATGCGCCGCCGGTATGCGCGAACAGATCGGATGCAAGAAATGTACGCTTATGCAGCTGATTCCGAACCTTTGCGCGAAAATACGCATCGACCGGAGAATCGGGTGCCTGCGGCATTTTTGCAGGCTCACAGCCGCAGCTCCCGCCGTAGCGGATCGTCTGCTTTACGGCAGAAAACCCGGCGGGCTCTCCGGTGACCATTTCATGCAGCGTCAGAACCGCATCCTCGCCGAACTGCCGTTCACGCCCCTCGACGGTCGTGATGCGCGGTACATTCAGCCATGCATCCCAGCCGCCGTCATAGCCCGTGACTTTGACCTGACCGGGGACAGAGACCCCGTTTTGCATCAGCGACTCGCAGAGCGCCGCTGCCATAATATCGCTTGCGCAGACAACTGCTTCCGGCATCGGAATGCTGCCCTGCGCGATTTTGCATCCGATCTCCGCCGGAACGGTCTTCCAGAAGTCACCGTAGAAAATCCAGTCGTTCCGGAAGGGGAGACCGGCTTCCTGCATTGCCTGACGGTATCCGGCAATCCGTTCCTCGGATGCCTGATTCCCTTCAAAACCGGAAATGCAGTAGATTGTTCTGCATCCGTGCTCCCGGATCAGATGCTTCGTCAGGCGGTAAATACTTTCCTGCTGACGCGGCTGTATGCAGTCAAAAGGCAGAAGATCGTCATATGTAACAAGGCAGGGGATATCGGTCTGCATGAGCTGCCGCCGGATCGTCTCGCGCACGGCAGGATTGCGGAAGCGCTCTGCGGAAAAAAGAATGCCGTCCAGGCGCTGCAATGCGGGCAGTGCATAGATATTTTCCAGGCCGCGGATATAGCTGTCCTGCTGCAAATCGCTGTGCGAATTGTAGATGCCGGTATAGATCAGAACGTCATAGCCGAGCCGCTTTGCACCATCGGAAACGCCGTTCAGAAATTCATAATCCAGCGGATCGACAACCGACGGAATGATGACGCCGAGCCGTTTCTGCAAGCTGATCCCCCCTTTTTTTGTATACTGTTATCAGTATATCACGAAATAATTAGATTGTCAATAAAAAGCGGCGCCGCACAGTAAATCTGCATGATAATTCCTTTCTGATATTATGATGCTGATTTTAAGAGTGCAATTTCATTACAAAAATGCACATTTCTGCACCGGATGCAGCAGAGCGGAACACATAACAGCGCAGAGGCAATTTGAGAAAAAATGTCATTTTATTGGGACGATATGTTATTTTCATTCGATCCGTATTGCTGTATAATAGGATCAGCAGTAAGAAAACCGGATAATCCGAAACCGGATCATCCGCAGATGATGAAACGTGAATCAGGGAAAAAACATGAGGGGTGATTCCATGAAAAAAAGAACATTCGCATTCATGCTGTCTGCTGCGCTGCTTCTGGAAAGTGTACCGATGACGCCGATACAGGCAGATGCGGCAGCCGGTCAGTATGAGTTTGAAAAGGGCACGATCACAGCCGCCGGAGAGAATCCGGCAGAGATTGCAGCGGTCAAAGGCGCAAGCGGCGGCAAGGCGGTCAATCTCAGGGACGGCGGAAACAAAATCAGCCTGACGGTCAATGCAGCAGAGGCGGGCGCGCACCGCATCACGCTGCGTTACAGTCAGCCCTATGACGAAACCGGCAAGCCGCAGAATGTCATTGTCAACGGAACGAATGTCGGCGAGATTCTGTGCGAGCAAACCGGCGAAGGCGAATTCAAGACGGTCAGTGTCGGCGCAAATCTGAAAAAGGGAGATAATGTCATCACGGTCGAAGCATCGTGGGGCTGGAGCTTTCTGGATGCGCTGATCGTTGAAAAGGGCAATTTCACGAACGATTCCGGCGGCGGCACGCTCTCGAATCCGAAGGCATCCGTGCAGGCACAGTCGCTCTACAATTTCCTCTGCGACACCTACGGGAAAAACGTCATCTCCGGTCAGCAGGAATCCACATGGATGGGCAGCGAAAACTACGAATTTGATATCATCAAGCGGGCGAGCGGCAAATACCCTGCGCTCCGCGGACTGGATTATATGGGCGATGATTTCTCCGGCTGCAACAGGCGTGCAAAGGCATGGTATCAGCAGGGCGGCATCGTGACGATCTGCTGGCACTGCGGAAGCGATTTCTCCGGCAGCCACACCGAGGCCATGAACACGAATCTGGACTGGAATGCAGCGCTCACTGAGGGTACCGCAGCGTATAACAAGCTGATCGCAGGCATGGACAAAGGCGCAAAGGCGCTGAAAGAGCTGAAGGATGCCGGCGTGCCGGTCATCTGGCGGCCGTTCCATGAATTCGACGGCAAATGGTTCTGGTGGGGCAAGGGCGGCGCCGACAATTTCAAGAAGCTCTGGAAAATCATGTACGATCGCTACACAAATTACTGGGGGCTCGACAATCTGATCTGGAACCTCGGCTACTGCGGCGACGTCAACGGCGGCTGGTATCCCGGCGATCAGTATGTCGATATCATCGGCGCGGATACTTATGTCAATCATACGGAATCGCTGGTGAGTCTTTACAGCAAGACCGCTCAGGTCGCAAAGAAGCCGGTCTGCCTGCATGAAAACGGGCCGATTCCGGATCCCGAAAAAATGAAGAACGACGGCGCAAAGTGGCTGTGGTTTATGACATGGCACACCTCCTTCATCGACAGCAATGCGCAGAATACGGCAGATTACATAAAGCGGGTATACAACAGCGATTATATGCTGACGCTGGATGAGCTCCCCGATATCTACCATTACGGCAGCATTTCCTCCGGCAGCGATGCTCCTCCGGTATTTGAGATCGCACCGCCGGAATCCCTCCGCGGCGATCTGAACGGCGACGGCGCCTTCACAATCGCGGATGCGGTTCTCATGCAGAAGTGGCTGCTCGCGAACGCTGACGCAGAGCTTGCGGACTGGAAAGCAGGTGACCTGAATACGGACGGCAGACTGGATACACGCGACCTTTCCGTCATGAAGCGCGAACTGCTTGCAGCAGACAAGCCCGGCATCATCCCGGACCCGCCGAAGCAGGCGTATCAGTATGACGCGGCGAAGGGGTATCAGGAATATCCGCTCAGCTACAAAAATGCAGCTTCACAGGAAGGCAGAATCGTCAAGGAAAGCTATAACGGCATTCACGGGCAGAATTCGCTGAATGTCTATCTCCCTTACGGCTACGATCAGAATAAGAAATACAATGTTTTCTATTTCATGCACGGCATGGGCGACAGTGAGAATTCGCTGTTCTATAATGATAACGGCGAAGCGAAGCGCCTGATCGACAATATGATTCAGAACGGCGATATGGAGCCGATGATTATTGTGACGCCGACCTTCAATAAGGTCAGCGACAACACATTCTACAATGCAGAGAACTTCTGGAGGGAATTCCGTCAGAGCGTGGTTCCGTTTGTCGAAGGCAAGTATGCAACCTATGCCGATTCGACCTCGGAAGCAGATCTCAGGGCATCGAGAATGCACAGAGCATACGGCGGCTTTTCGATGGGCAGTGTTTCCACATGGGCTGCATTTGAAAACTGCGTGGATATCGTCGCGTATTTCATGCCGCTCAGCGGTGCGCATCACTGGGGCACCGGCAATGCGGATGTCAATGCACTCGCCGGAGCGGTTGACAAAGCCGGACTGAAAAAGAACGAGTATTTCATCTTCTCGCTTACGGGCACTTCCGACTTTGCAAATTCCAATCTTGTCCCGCAGATTGAGAGCATGAAAAAGAACGATCACTTCGTCTTTACATCGGATTTTTCCAAGGGCAATCTCTGGTTTATCTATGTAAACGGCGGCCAGCATGACTGGTACTATGTACGGCAGTATTTCTATAATGTCGCGCCGTATTTCTTCCATGAATGAAATAAGCTTCGGAATCCGCCGTCTGCACATCGCAGGCGGCGGTTCGCTGTATCTGCCCGCATTCCGGTATTTCATGCTTTGTGCCGTGCTCTGCATTGCCGGCAGATGATACGATCCGTAATGAATATGGGAGATTATGTTATTGATGAACTGCCTGCGATTTGCTATAATCAGAATAGAAAAAATATAGCAGCCGCATTTTTTCAAGGGGGTACTCAAATGAAAACAAAACGTATATGTTCCGCACTGACATCAGCTTGTATGCTTCTGTGCAGCATTCCCGCATTCCATGCATCTGCCGGAAATTTCTCCCGCGTATCGGTGCATGATCCGTCCATTGTCCGGCTGGAGGAGGGCGGATATTACATCATCGGCTCGCATCTCGGCGCAGCGCGTTCCAATGATCTGATGAACTGGCAGAATGCCGCAAATTCAAACCTCGGTTCAACGCGCACAACCTTTTTCAAGGATATCTACAAGGATCTTGCCGTTCCGGAAAAATGGTCAAACACAACAGCCGGCTACAATCTTGCCGGAAATATGTGGGCGCCGGACATCATCTACAACCCGTCGATGAAAAAATACTGTATGTATCTTTCCGTCAACGGTCAGGTCTGGAATTCGTCCGTTGTCCTCTGCACATCGGACCAAATTGACGGGCCGTACAGCTATCAGGGTACAATTGTCTATTCCGGCTTTACAAACGGCAGCACAAACAATGTCAGGGATACCGATGTGCCGCGCGTACTCGGACAAAATCCGGATATCGGCCGCTATCTCACAAACGGTTCGTGGAATGCCTCCTACGGCACAAACGCGATTGATCCCTGCACATTCTTTGATGAAAACGGCAATCTGCTCATGGTCTACGGCTCATGGTTCGGCGGCATCTATATGCTCGAACTTGATGAGAAAACCGGACTGCGTGACTACAATGTCAGATATGAGACAAAGGCGAATGTCGCCGATGCCTATATGGGCAAGAAAATCGCGGGCGGCAATTATGTCTCCGGCGAAGGCCCGTACATTGAATACATGAAGGCGCCCGGCGCAGACAAGGGATATTATTATCTCTTTGTGTCCTACGGTTTCTTCAACTCCAACGGCGGATACAACATGCGCATTTTCCGCAGCGAAAATCCGCAGGGGCCGTATACCGATCAGAACGGAAACAGTGCGATTTTTCCGCGCGGCGGCGACAACATCGGCGGGACGACCGGCGAGCGCCTGATGAGCAACTATCAGTGGGCGTGCAACGACAAGCCGTTCAAGGCACAGGGACATAATTCCGCACTGATGGACAGAGACGGCAGATTGTATGTGATTTACCACACCAAATTCGATGACAACTGGGGCGCGCATGAGGTTCGTGTGCATCAGCTCGTCATGAACGAAGACGGCTGGATTACCGCAGCACCGTATGAATATTCCGGTGAAAAGCTCTCGGAGAACGGGCACGGTCAGGACGCGGTCACCGGCGAGTATGACTTTATTTTCCATACGCTCAATCAGCGGTTTGAAAATGAAAAATCCGCAGATGTCGAAAAGCCGAAAACGGTTTCACTCAATGCAGACGGCACGGTGTCCGGTGCGGTCACCGGTACATGGATGATGCGGAGCGGTTCGCCCTATATGAGCATCAGCTTCGGCAATGTGACCTACAAGGGTGCATTCCTTGTGCAGGCGGATGAATCTGCGGCAATGACGCAGCGCATGACATTCACCGCAACCGGCAATAACACCTGCATCTGGGGCAGCAAAAAGAAAGCCTATGACCGTGCGGCAGATATCGTTGATCTGACACCGATCGAAAACGGCTCCTATACCGTACAGAATATCAACAGCAATCTCTATCTGCATACCAATCCGGCGCAGAGTGCGGATCAGGACCGCGCAGCACAGGTCTGGACATTTACACAGACCGGAGACGGCTGGTATACCGTACAGAACGCATCCGGCAAAGCACTGACCGTTGCAGGCGGCAGCGCGGAAAACGGCGCTGACATCATTCTCACCGATTTCACCGGCAATACCGCGCAGAAATTCCGCATCACCAAAGAGGGCGACGGCGTATACGCACTGCTTTCTGCGGCATCGGGCTGCAAGGGCTGCGCAGATGTGTATAACATCAGCACAGAACCGGGCGCCAATATCTGCCAGTGGGAATACTGGGGCGGCGACGGACAGAAATTCCGCATCGAAGCGCCGAAGCAAATCAAGGGCGACGTCAATGCAGACGGCATCTGCAATAAAGAAGACGCGGTTCTTCTGCAAAAATACCTGCTGACAGAGGTAAACATTCTGCCGGCATGGGAGGCAGGCGATATGGATGAAAACGGAAAGCTGACAGCAGCCGATCTCTCGCTGCTCAAACAGATGACAGTGCAGAGCGGCAGCGCCGTAAAGCAGTATGCCTCTCCGGCAGCCCTCATGGCGGCAGCGCGCAAGGATCTGCTGCACACAGAACCCGCATCCTCCACGGCGGAAAGAGCCGGTGTGAACTACGGAACATACAAAAAAGAAACGATCTATTCCGGGGTCTGCAAGCGCAATAAGAGCATGAATGTGCTGCTGCCTGCCGGCTACACGACGGAGAAAAAATATCCTGTGCTGTATGTGCTGCACGGCTACGGCGGCGATGAAAACACCATGACGGAAATGGGCGACGCTTCGCTCCGCATCCGCTATATTGTCGGCAATGCGGTCGCAGATGGGGAAGCAGAGGAAATGATCGTCGTATTCCCCGATGTCTATGCGAGCGCGACGCAGGACAAATGCTCCGGCATGGATGCCGCCAATAACGCGGCATATGACAATTTCATCAATCTGCTCGTCAAGGATTTCATGCCGTATATCGAGAAGCATTATTCGGTCAAGACGGGACCCGAAAACACGGCAATCACCGGCGGTTCCATGGGCGGAAGAGAGTCGCTCTATATCGGATTTCAGCGCCCCGATCTGTTCGGATACGTCGGTGCAATGTGTCCGGCTCCCGGTGTCGCGCCGGGGCTGATCCCGGAAAACAATTTCAGATTCGGCGATACAAAGCCCTATCTGCTGATGGTTACCGGCGGCTCTGATGACACGGTTGTATACAGCACGCCGACCGGCTATCACGATCTGCTCGTGAAAAACGGTGTCGATCATGTCTGGCATTATGTGCAGGGCGGCGACCATGTCGGAAAATCCATCCGTCCGCATATGTATACTTTTGTGCGTTATCTGTTCAAGGGATGAGATAAACGGAAATATGCAAGAAAAGCCCTTCCGGAACTGCGGGTTCCGGAAGGGCTTTCGTTATGGTGAATGACTCGTCCCGGCAGACCGTATGACTGCCGCCGGGAGATATTGCGCTATTTTTCAATCCAGCCCACATAGCCCTCTGCATACTGCGGGTCAGTGATGGCGGTATAGCGCGTCTGATCGGTGCCGATGTCATCGAGGAAGCCGTTATAAGCGCGGTAAATCTGATTGGTCTCGTTATCGTATACACGCTCATATTCCCCGATCATATCCGAGCGCTTTGCCTGAATGATCTCATCATCCTTCATGCGCTCCTCAAACGATTCCGTTACGGAATTCGTATCCACAGTCGTGGCGCTGTCCGGATATATGCCGGTCTGATACATTTTCTCCTGCAAATAGTAGTCTGTATACCGGAACGAATTGATGATCGAGTTCAGTACGGGCATCCAGTTGACCAGCTCTCCGCGCGGCGCATATTCCGTGAAGATCGCGTTGATGAACCAGGAAGCATAATTCTGTCCGCGGATGTAGATATCCTGATTATCCATGACAGCAGCCTGATAGATGCCCTCACCCTCAACGCCGTTTTCTGCAAAAATCGCATAGCAGGACTGATAATCCCGGATGCCGTGCATGGCGGGGTTCTGCGCCGCAACTATTTCGGCATTTGCGGGAATTGCAGTATTCAGAACCGTGTAATAATCCGTGCTGGGCGCAAAGAGCGCCTCAAAAAACTCCTGTACCGTACCGCTGCGCATCGCCAGACTCATGCCGAGCGTCTGCATCATGGCGGGATCTTTGGCGGCATAGGCGTGATCGGTATTCGATACACCGATCATGGTATTATCCGGATTTTTCACCTGCCATGTCATATATTCCACATCGCCCTGCCACTGCACATCCCAGCCTTCGGGTACCGACACAGTAAAGTATATGCACTGATACTGCGTCCACTGCACCTGATTCCATGCAGCGTCACGAACGGAATACTGCGGCGCAGTGTTTCCGCTGTCAGACGGTTCTGTACCCGGTTCCGGGTTTTCCGCTGTTGTCGTGATGATTTCTGTTACCCCGGTTCCCGTCGGCACAGATCTTTTTGTTGTTTCAGAAGATTCTGCCGGTGCCGGACTGTCTTTGCCGGTACCGGACTCGGCACAGGCGGTGCAGATTGCGAGGGAGAGCGAACAGGTCATCCATAATGCAAAAAAACGTTTCATTTTTCCACCTCCGGTATTCAGAAAGCTGCGCGTATTGCGGGCAGCACACAAAGATCATGAATCGCCGCAAGCCCGCCGCTGTCAGAAACGGGCTCCTCCTTTTCATTTTGCCATATGCAAAATAGATATTTTGTTTTGCCAAACACGGAAATCATTTTATATATTATAACATACAACATTCTGCGTGTCAAGCAAATCTGCGATATTATTTTAACATTACCCGGAATTTACAATTTGTTCATTTTCAGTCGGACAGCTGACGGCTGCCGGGATACTATTTTTTTATTTCTCACTTGCGATTTTCGGGAATATATGGTATACTGTCTGTAAGTGGTTCGCACGCGAATCATGCATAAACAGCCGATTGATACGATAAAGGAGGTAAACGCTTATGAAACAGTATCTCAGGCACGCCGCAGCAGGCTTGCTGTCGGCAGCAATTGCCCTCGGTTCTGTGCCTGCCGTTCCGGGCGCGGGCGGCATCCTCGGCGGGGCGGCGATCACAGCCCACGCTGAGGAGCAGGAGGAACGCTGTGAGGTGATTGACACCAACATCGGTAACCAGAATGGGAATCTCTATCAGAGCGATCATTTCCGGATTAACACCAGCATGGAGCCAGACAGCAACGGCTTTGTTCTGGACAAGAACTTTCTGGCAACCGTCCAGTCAACGGATGAGCTGCTCATTGAGAAGATTGTGCTGGTACGCGGTGCGGGAAGCGAGGTGCCGAAAATTCTCAATACAGCGGCAGAAATGACCCGGGAGGGCGATGTCTTCACCTTTACGGGATTTGAAGAATATTACCTCCAGCTCAGCGCAGACGGCGACAGCAACTGCCAGATTAAACAGGTCAAAATTTATTATGAGAGCGCGGAATACGGCATCGAAACCTTTGATACCGGGTATGACTCCGGACCGGCGGACGCCATTGACATCAACCCGTATACCTATTCCGGCAAGTATTTTCTGCTTGATGCAGATGTGCGCGGAAATACGGACGGCTTTTGCATTCATGACACCAACTATGCTTATATTCTCCCGCAGAAAAATGTTATCATCACCAAAATTACTGCGGAGAGAGGCAACGGCAGCGGCGTCCCGGCAATTGATTCCGATTCTGCAAGCAGAACGCAGGACGGCAGCACCTTCACGTTTACAAATGTTAACGCGAATATCGTACGGATGTTCGATCAGAACGATGCCTGTCAGATCAAGCAGGTGAAAATCTACTACAAGAAGGTCAGCGGAGATTTTGAATGCCTTATAACCAACAAAGGCAAAGAATCTTATTCCGGAAACAATGTTCAGATCAAGGTATCCTGCAAGGGCGATGCAGACGGCTTTTACTTGACTGAAGGCGACTATGCTGATGTCACCGTTCCGGAAGGCCTGACCATTACCAAGATGGTACTGCTGAGACGTTTCGGAGACGAAAAGCCGGTTATCTCTGCGGAATCTGCCGAAGCAGAGGAGAAAAACAGAGTTTTCACGTTCACAAACATCTGGCAGAGTTCCGTCCGTGTCACTGTCGAGGAATATGATGCGTGCCAGATCAGCCGGGTTCTCGTATGGTATGAGCCCTGCCGTGAAGTATTCCAAACGAACCAGGAGGAGGAATCCTACATCGGCACGCATTTTCTGATTGATGTGAAAGACCCCGGAGACGACGACGGATTTTATATTACCCCGTCCGAACCGGCTGTCATCACCGCACTTGACAACTGCGTCATTACAAAGCTGGTGCTCATCAGAGGATGTTTTGACGACACACCGAAGATCTCTTCCGATACGGCAGAGATGACGCAGAACGGCGATGCCTTCACATTTACCAATGTCAATCAGAGCATTGTGACCGTAAGCGCAGACGATGGCTGTCAGATTGATTGGGTAATCATCTATTTCCAGCCGGCAGATCCGACGCTCTCCGATAACGCCTTTGAAGTAATCCCAACGAACCTGGAGGAGGAAACCTACATCGGCACGCATGTGCTGATTGAGGTGACAGCCCCCGGAGACGACGACGGCTTTTCTATTACCCCGTCCGATTCGGCTGTCATCACCGCACTTGACAACTGCGTCATTACAAAGCTGGTGCTCATCAGAGGATGTTATAACGGCACACCGAAGATCTCTTCCGATACGGCAGAGATGACGCAGGACGACAATATCTTCACATTTACCAATGTCAATCAGAGCACTGTGACCGTAAGCGCAGACGATATCTGTCAGATTAAACGCGCGGTCATCTATTACCAGCCGGCAGAACCGAAGCTCTCCGATTACTCCGTCACGCTCGGCGAAGATCTCGGCATGAACTTTTATGTCTCCGGCATTACCAGCCAAAATGCCGCCGATTATACGGTCAAGCTGGGGAACTGCGACGAAGATGACAAACTGCCGCTCAGCGAGAAAAACGGAAGATATTATGTCACCGCGCATGTCGCCGCAAATCAGATGCGGCAGGAAATTACTGCACAGCTCTGCAAGAACAATACGCCCGTCGGCGAGACCGTCAGCACTTCGATTGACGCGTATCTCATCCGGCTCAGCGAGCAGGAGACGCTCGAACCCCGAGTCAGAGACATGGTGGATGCGACCAGAGCCTACGGCCTGACGGCTGAAAACTATTTCAACGGCACGAGCTTTACCGGCTATCTGCTCCGTGAACCGGATACGGATGAGCTCAATTCTTACAAAGCGGTCAGCGATGCCCTCGGCGATGCAAAGCTCTCGCTTGTGCTGAATGCGAAGGTCACGCTGCGTGTCTATGCGGAGGGCGCCGAAAAGGGCAATCCGACCGCAGAATCCCAGCCGCTCACGCCCATGATGATGCGCACCGATCAGAAGTTCGGCGGCTATACCGCATCCGCTTATACATGGGTATACCGCGTTCTGACCGCCGAGAGCGCCTCGCAGAAGAATATCGACATGGCAAAGGCTGTTTTCGGCTACATGGAAGCCGCGGCACGGCTGCTTTCCGACTGAACGCGCCTTGTTTCTGCAAATATGAATTGAGGTGATTTGAATGGAAAAGGAAGCATATACTGCCCCGGCATTGGAGATCGTTCCGTTTGATGCTGAGGATATCATCACGACAAGCGACCACGAAACCGATGCATTCTGACGAATCCAAACCCGCGCATAAATATAAAATGAGGGAGCCAGACGGTTCCCTCATTTTTTTGTTGCGGTTTCATCGCAGAACACCGAATCTCAGCCCAAAAAGAAAGATGCGTAACCTTTCCGATTACGCATCTTGATTTGGCTAAAAACGCTTATTTTGATACAATGCACCCTTCTGATTTTTTGAAGGGTGCATTTTTTTATTTGGAGAGTTATCGTTTTCTGATTGAAATGGTATAGGGTGCAAATTGCAGTACACTTTTTGCGCTATCCCTCTGCTTGAAGGCAACGGGACAGAAAACTCTCCCTATCAGATAACCACTGCCGCTGATATTACGACGTATCTGGAGAAAGATCTTTATAATTCTTTCTATAACACCTTCTATCTGCAGCTGCAGAACGATGTCACTCTTGATGAACCGCTCACGGTAAGCAAGGACAAGAAAATGACCATTGACTTGAACGGTCACGCTCTGAATGGCAGGTTGAGAGACAGCGGCAATAATCTGACTATCAACGAAAACGGCGGAACATATAATCCGAAGCTCGATCTAAGCGAAAACGATTATGCCCCTCCGACGGCTGTCGAAGGTCTTAAATACACCGGAGACGGACAGGAGCTTATCACGCCGGGAGATACCGAGAAGGCTGGCACTGTAATGAAATACAGCCTGTCCAAGGACGGCGAGTATTCCGAGGCTCTCCCCAAAGCGGCGCTCGCCGGCAATTATACGGTATGGTATAAAGTAGACGGCGGAGAGGATTATAATTCGACAGAGCCTAAGAGCATAACCGCAACAATTGCTGAGGGCGATATTCAGCTTGATATGGATATATCGATCACCGCTTACAATACAGGATATGCAGGCGTACCGTACGATACCGATTATATTGATATAAATTATAACAATAACAAAGCAAAGAAGCTAAAGGAAAATAATCCGGTTCTCACTTATACCTATTATGATTCAACCGGTACAGAGCTTTCGGGGGCTCCCACAGATGCGGGCAGTTATTCAGTTAAGGTTACTATCCATGATAATACCGGTACATTTAGTGACCGCACCCTTAGCGATACCTTTAAGATCAATCAATACTCTTTAGATATTATCATTAACTCAAAAAGTGCAGCCTATGGCGTAACACTGGAAGATCTGCATAAGCAATGGTATGTCTTTAATTACGATTCGGGGCTGCTGTCCGAGGATGAGAAAAAAGCTATCGTTGAGCGCATACAGCTTGTGAAGGACAGTGAGGTCATCAGCGAAGGCCGTCCCGATGCGGGAACATATAGTTTCCAAATAAAAGCTGCGGATAATACCGCAACGGATATCCTTAGAAATTACAAAGTGGAATTCAGCAGGGAATCCTTTACGATAAATAAACATAACCTTGCAAGCAGCGGTAAGATCACGGCTGTATATTCAGAACCTGTCTACAATAGACAGGAGCAGGCACCCGAGTTTAAGCTCGTTTATCAGTATGATGCCGATTCCGAACCGTACACGCTTGTTGAGGGCAAAGACTACACTGTTGTCAAAGAACGGCAAGGTCAAGTCCAAGCTGATTCTTGACAAGCGGGATACGACCGTCTATGATAAGGACGGCAAAGCTGTAAAAATGCATATTGACAGTCCTACGATCCTTCAGCTCATGAAGCTGAAGGACAAGAACGACAACTACCTCTGGAAGCCGTCGCTCGACATCGCAAAGCCGGATACACTGCTCGGTCGCCCCATCCGCACTTCCTCCTTCATGCCCGGTATCGCCAAGGGCGAGCGTGTTCTTCTCTTCGGTGACATGAAGAATTATTGGGTCGCTGACCGTCAGAACCGCACCTTCCGCCGTCTCAACGAGCTGTATGCCCGCACCGATCAGGTCGGCTTCCTCACCACGCAGCGTGTGGACGGCAGACTGATCCTTCCCGAGTCTGTCAAGGTCCTCAAGATGGCAGGTACGAAGTCCAACACCACGGGTGGCGGCACGACTGGCGGTAACACCGGCGGCAACGGCTGATGATTGGAGGGCAGATAAGTGAATCTGATCTCACTGCCTGAAACAAAAAACTACCTCCGTGTTGACCACTGTGAGGATGACAAGCTCATCCTCACTCTGATCGATACGGCACAGCGGCTCGTGATGGATGTGGGGCGCATGACCGAAAAGCAGTTAGCGGAAAATGAGGAAACCTCCCGGCAGGCTATGCTGTATACTGTATCTTACCTCTATGAAAACCGCAATACTGCTGACTATCATGCACTGACACTTACCCTGCGTGCTTTGCTGTTCGCACAAAGGGAGGGCATCGTCTGATGGAGATCGGGAAACTGAATCAGCGGATCGCCGTCCTCGAAAATCATGTCAAAAAAGACGCGATCGGAAATCACAAAGCCCGGTGGGAGGAGGTGCTCTCCCTCTGGGCTTCTGTGACGGTCGGCAATACACAAGGCTCTGCATCTGAGGAGACAAACACCGGAGTCACCAGAGAGATACAGCGTATCGAGGTAACGATCCGGCAGACGCCGCAGACAAAGAAAATGGGCTCTACTGTGTATAGAATCCGGTTCGATGGCATCGACTACGATATCAAGGGCATTGTTCCTAATTACACATCGCAGGACTATATGAAGCTGATCTGTGAATCACGAAGGGCGGGATCAAAAGATGACATCTATTGACGATATGGCTGCGGAGATCATGGAGGGCTTGTCTGAGTACGCAGAGCTTGCGGATACAGCAATGAAAAAGGCAGTCCGCAAGACTGCGACCGCCGTCAAGAATGAGATCTCTGCAAACGCTCCTGTGAGATCCGGACGCTACAAGCGTAGCTGGACAACCAAGAAAACCAAGGAGAACAGTCACACGCTGGAGATGACCGTCCACAGCAAAGACCGCTACCAGATCGCACATCTGCTCGAACATGGTCATGCGAAACGAGGCGGCGGAAGAGTTGCAGCTATCCCGCATATTGCACCGGCAGAACAGCATGGCGAGGAAATGCTGGAATCCCTCATCGAAAAGGCACTGTCATAATCAATCAGCTATACAAGATAATGGCATTCATCTGGAAAACCTTGTTCTTTTTGAATTTGATTGAGCAGTTTATAACAAAGGTGCAACGCCATAACATCATAGCCCTTTATATGTTTCTGCCAAGTGTTTGAACAGTTTTCTATGATAATTCCGCCATTATTATATAGCTCGGAAAAGGCAGTACCCAAACGTTCATCACTGATAGCATTAAGTATATCGGAAATAGCTTTCTTGGATATGATGATTTTTCCGTCACAGATTCGTTCATCGTTATAGTACCTTTCATCATTCCAGTTATAAGATGAATAAGCGTATGTAACAAGTTCTCCAGAATCGGATTCTTTTTTACAAAACGCACCATGTCCAATGCTCATAGTAATCACATCCTTTATCACATTATAAACGATTGAGACGAAAAAATCAACCATTGAAAGGAATTCTCATGACCTACGAGGAAATCAATGAAATGATGCAGGAGATCGGGCTGCCCTTTGCGTATCATCATTTTGCAGAGGGTGAAAGTCCGGAGTCTCCGTTCACGCTGTTCCTGTCGCCCGGCGAGGACACCTTTTCCGCAGATAATTTGATGTATCACAGCTTCAAAGAGCTGCACATCGAGCTTTATACGGATGAGAAATCGCCGGATACGGAACAGCGGGTGGAGGAAGTTCTCCTGCAGTATAACATCTATTACACAAAATCTGAGGTATGGATTGAGTCGGAACGGCTCTATGAAGTCCTCTATATCATTGAGGTATGAATATGGCACTTCAGAAAAACAAGGTCAAGTTCGGTCTGAACAAGGTTCACTGGGCAAAGATCACGGCATGGTCTGAAGACGGTGTGCCGACATTCGCAACACCTGTGCGTCTTCCCGGTGCTGTTTCGCTGAGCATTGACGCAAACGGCGAAAACGAGAACTTTTACGCAGATAACTGCGTGTACTACGTCATCAATAACAACGCCGGCTACGAGGGTGACCTCGAGGTGGCGCTTATCACCACTGACTTCGCAACGGCGATCCTCGGCGAACAGCTCGACAGCAAGGGCGTTCTCGTTGAGCGCAACGATGCGGAGACCTCGCAGTTTGCGCTGCTCTTTGAGTTCGACGGCGACAAGAACCACATCCGTCATGTGCTGTACTGCTGCTCGGCATCCCGCCCTGCTACTGAGGGTGAGACTACCGAGGAGAGCAAGTCTGTCAAGACGGAGACACTCAGCCTCAAGGCAACGGCGCTCCCGTCCGGTCTGGTGAAGTCCAAGACCTGTGAGTCTACGGACGAAACCACCTACAACAACTGGTACAACGCAGTGTATATCCCGACCGCTGCGACCACCAACAACAGCACCGGCACACGCTCTGCATCTACAACCAAGAGCAGCACTGCCGCATCCACTACTACTGACTGATTCGGAGGGTAATAATATGGCAATTAAAAAGATCATCACCGTTGACGGTATCGAGGTTCCTTTCAAGGCGAGTGCAACCCTGCCTCGCCTTTACCGTGCTAAGTTCCGTAAGGACATCTTCAAGGATTTCGCCGCCCTGAAGGATTCCGTGGATGAGAGCGATGAGGAGAATTCCGGTCTCGGCATCGAGAGCCTTGAGGTGTTCGAGAACATCGCCTGGACAATGGCAAAGCACGCTGATCCGGAAAATGTTCCCGACAGCCCTGATGACTGGCTCGAACAGTTCAACTGCTTCTCGATCTACGAGGTGCTGCCGCAGCTCTTTGAGCTTTGGGGCATGAATCTGGAGACACAGGCAGAGTCAAAAAAAAATCTCGCCCAGTTGACCGCGAGATGACAACGCCGCTGTTCCTTCTCCGATGTGTGCAGATCGGGCTGACACTCTCCGACCTTGATCTGCTCACCATCGGAATGGTCAACGAAATGTTCATTGAAAAGGATAACGATGAAGCAACCTACGAATATAAAGCAACACAGGACGATTTCGACCGATTTTAAGCCTATCAGCAGTCTTTTTCGGATAATCTTCGGACTCGTTATTTACTCCTTCGGTGTGTATCTGACAATTTATGCAAACATCGGTCTTGCACCGTGGGACTGCCTCGGCATGGGAATCACAAAGCATACTCCGCTGAATTACGGCAGTTCTATGGTGCTGATCGGTGTTTGTGCGATTGTGATACAGCTTATCCTGCGAGAGCGTATCGGCTTTGCAGCGCTGTTTGATGCGCTGATTACCGGACGGCTCACACAGTTCTTTATCGACATATCCCCGTATCCCGAAAATCACAGCCTGTGGCTCGGTATCGTTTTCATGTTGTTCGGATTCCTGTTTATCGCTCTGGGGATGTATGTGTATATGTCCGCTGAATGCGGCTGCGGTCCGAAGGACGGACTGCTCATTGCAATTGGAAAGCGGATGCCGAAAATACCCATCGGCGTAGTTGAGATGCTCCTGTGGACAGTGGTTACACTGATCGGCTGGCTGCTCGGCGGTTCGGTCGGCATCGGCACTGTCATATCCACCCTCGGCGCTGGTGCTGTGATGCATCTGTTTTACACTGTGATTCATTTCGAGCCGAGAAAACTGCGGCATAGGAGTATAAAAGAGACATTTTCTATTCTGTTTGACTGGGGGTGATACCGTATGGCAGGCAGAATCAAGGGCATTACCGTTGAAATCAACGGCGATACCACGAAACTATCCAAAGCCCTCCAGGGTGTGGATAAGAACATCAAAAACACGCAGACGCAGCTCAAAGATGTGGAGAAGCTGCTGAAGCTCGACCCGACAAATACGGAACTGCTTGCTCAGAAACAAAAGCTGCTCGGTCAGGCAGTGCAGGATACCAAGACACGACTGGATGCACTGAAAAAGGCAAGCGAACAGGCTGCCAAAACCAAGGACAACTACGATGCTTGGAAAGCAAAATACGATCCGATCAAGCAGAAGATCACCGAGACCGAAGCCAAGCTGAAAGGCCTCAAGGAACAGGCAAAAACTGCGGATGAACAGCTTGCCAAGGGTGAGATCTCGCAGGAGAAATACGATGCACTGCAAAGGGAGATCAAGGAAACGACAGATGAACTGTCCGGTCTGAAACAGCAGGCTAAGGATGTATCTGACGAGTTCGGAAATCCGATCAGTCCTGAACAGTATGATTCCCTCCAGCGTGAGATCGTTGAGACGGAACAGGAGCTTCAAAACCTGCAAACCGAAGCAGAAAAGTCGCACACAGCACTGGTAAAGCTCGGTGAAGCAGGTGTCTCTCTTGAAAAAGCCGGCGACAAGATCGCAACCATCGGTACGAATCTGACAAAATATGTCACTGTGCCTATCCTTGGTGTCGGAACTGCTGCCGTGAAAACGACAGCGGACTTCGATGCATCCATGAGCAAGGTCGCTGCTGTATCCGGTGCGACCGGCGAGGATTTTGATGCCCTGCGTGCAAAAGCCCGTGAGATGGGTTCTCAGACAAAATTCTCCGCATCGGAAGCCGCTGACGCCATGAACTACATGGCAATGGCAGGCTGGAAAACCGAGGATATGCTGAACGGTGTCGAGGGAATCATGAACCTTGCCGCCGCTTCCGGTGAAGACCTCGCAACCACATCAGATATCGTCACGGATGCACTGACGGCGCTCGGTATGACCGCCGATGATTCCGCACATTTTGCGGATATCCTTGCAGCGGCATCGAGTAATGCCAACACCAATGTGGCGCTCATGGGTGAATCCTTCAAATATGTTGCACCTGTTGCGGGTGCGATGGGTGCATCTGCGGAAGACTTGTCCATTGCACTCGGTCTGATGGCTAACAGCGGTATCAAGGGCAGTCAGGCTGGTAACTCTCTGAAAAATGCTCTGGTCAATCTCACGAAACCGACCAAACAGCAAGCGGCAGCAATGCAGCAGCTCGGCTTTATCAGCACCGAGACCATTCAGAAAATTGACTTTACCAAGGTCGAAAAGGCGGAACAGGCTGTCGAGGATGCGACTATTTCTCTTGACAGCGCACAGATCAAGCTGAATGATGCGATCAGCAAATACGGTGAGGGCAGCTCACAGGCAGAACTTGCAAGTAACAACTACGAAAAGGCGCAGCTCAAACTCGCACGGGCGCAGGAGACACTTGCCAGAGAACAGGAAGGTGTCTCCAAGGAGATCATGGGTGCCAATACACTTATGACCGATGCCGATGGTAATATGCGGTCACTCGGTGACATCATGGCAACACTCCGTGAGAAAATGGGCAAGGTCAATGTGGAACTGACGGATGCAGAGGGCAATGCACGTGATTTTGATGACATTGTCGCAGAGCTGTCCACGACTACTGAGGGACTTGCACAGGCGGAGCAGATGCAGGCGGCAGCTGCGATTTTCGGCAAGCAGAATATGTCCGGTATGCTTGCGATCATCAACGCAAGTGAGGAGGACTACAACAAGCTGACCGATGCGATCTACGGCTGTGAAGGTTCTGCAAAGGGCATGGCGGAAACCATGCAGGACAACCTCGCGGGTCAGATCACGATTCTGAAATCGCAGTTACAGGAACTTGCTATCAGCTTTGGCGATATTCTTATGCCAGCTATCCGTGCAATCGTCAGCAAGATTCAGGCGTTTGTGGATAAGCTCAACGCAATGGATCCGGCTGTCAAGGAAACCATTGTCAAGGTCGCATTGGTAGCGGCGGCACTGGGGCCTCTTCTTGTGGTGATCGGTAAAACCATGATCGGTGTCGGCAAGCTGATGCAGCTTATTTCAAATCTCCCGACTATCATCGCAGGTGCGAAATCTGCGTTTGCAGCATTCAGCGGAGCTATCGGAGGTATCTCCGCACCTGTAGTCGCTGTCATTGCGGTCATTGCCGCTCTGGTGGCGGCTTTTGTGCATCTATGGAAAACCAATGAGGACTTTCGCAACAAGATCACGGCGATCTGGGATCAGATCAAGAGTATCTTTTCCGGTTTCTGTCAGGGCATTGTTGACCGTATCAACGCACTCGGGTTCGACTTCAAAAACATTGGCGAGGTCATCAAGGCGGTATGGGACGGGCTCTGCAAATTTCTGAAACCGATCTTTGAGGGAACTTTTCAGCAGATCGCAAATATTTTCAAAGCTGTGACAGATATTATTCTGAATCTTCTTGATGTGTTTATCGGCATCTTCACGGGAGACTGGGATAAGGTATGGAACGGCATAAAGGGTATTTTTGTAGCGGTATGGAACTTCCTGAAGGATACGCTGAAAAACTACCTCAATGTGCTGTGTAATATTTTCGGCACAGACCTTGAAACTGTCAAGCAGTTCTGGATTGATGTCTGGAATGCGATCAAGAACTTTTTCGTCAATCTCTGGAATAATATCACCGGCTTTATTTCTGGTGTGCTGAACGGCATCAAAAACTTTTTTGTATCTGTCTGGACAGCTATCAAGGACTTCTTTGTCGGTATCTGGACGGCGATTTATAACAGCGTATCTGAGAAGATCAATCTCATCAAAGCTGTTATCGAGTTCGTATGGAACACCATTTATACGGCAATCAGTACGGTGCTGAATGCGATCTGGTCAGTCATTACAACTGTATGGCAGACCATTTATGATTTCATCTCTCCGCTGCTGGATGCTTTCAGGTACCTGTTTGAGACGATTTTTGAAGCGATCCATGTGATCATCTCCCGTGTTATGG